>Ga0214543_1002282_pt1 | contig 37695 bp, 19 predicted proteins | sample CNSS2metaG_FD_160094 | JGI IMG/M metagenome (GOLD analysis project Ga0214543, IMG submission 160094) | Root nodule microbial communities from cowpea collected in UCLA plant growth center, Los Angeles, California, USA - CNSS2 | ecosystem: Host-associated > Plants > Roots > Nodule | place: USA...
TTGGGGTCTCTAGGTGAGACTTTCAGGGTCGCGCTTCAGTGGTCGGGACGTAATTCCATGACCCCTGTTAGTGGGTGTCCATGGTGGTGCCCCATCTGTATAACTAGGTAAGAATTCAAGGTAAGGATTGCATCCTAACACTCTAAGGAGTCAGTTAGTCTCACTTAGAGCGGACTGACCCCTGTGGTGAGAGTAGCAGGAGGTCTGAAATTCATTAAGGACTAACCTTGTGGTGAGGGAAATTTGATTCATTGAAACACTTGTAACACATAGCTTGGGGGTGAGCAGCTCGGGGGTGAGCAGAGGTATCCACCAAAAGTGCAAGCATCCGCTGAATCCGACCAGGTTATACGTATCTGGATGAGTCGAGTCAAGTCGTAGTGTATTGATTCAAAGGTCATAACATGCTTGGTTGTTGTATGAATATTGGATGATGAAAATATATTTGACTGAATGATGAAAATGTTGTTTGGCTCTAGCTTACCCTGTTTGTTGTAATGTTGTCTTGTATGTGGCTCTTCTTTCTTGCGATGATCACTAATTTGATTGATGGGAGCAGATGGGCGAGGTTCTCGTGGTCAGCAAGGGAATGGTGATTCCGCTGTTGAGCCATCTGGGCTGGATTTTATTCTTTTCATGGTTTCCTTAGGGCTATGGCCCATGTATTGTTTCATGCCTTCTTGATCTACGCTCTATTGTTAGACCTTTATTTAGTTTTCCTTTGGCATCGTGGTGTGCCCGGTTTGTTGGGGTTGTGTTAAGAACCCCAGGACTATGCTACATTATTATCTCTGTGTGACGTTTCCTTTAATTTTGTGTATTAAATTAAATGGGACGTTACATTTATGGTATCAGAACGGTTATTCCTTAGGTCTGTGGACTTGGATGTCCGCTTAGCTTTCTCTGTGTCTTTTGAGTGTTCTTAGTTAAATTCTTGCCTTATCAAAACTTAACCAAGTGATTTTCTGTGTGCCAGTGATCCATGGCACCTCCTCGTACGCCAGGGCAATCGAGGCAATGGTAGCTGCTATGATGCAGCAGAGCACCGCGATGATGCAACAGCACGAAGCATCCATGTAGCGACAGGCAGCGTCGCTTGAACAGCAATAACTTGTGATATAGCAGATGGTGGCTACTAGGGCAACTGCTGAGGACGCCCATCGACAGCACATGGAGGCATTCCGCCAGCTGGAGGAGAATAGGGCGACTGCCCCTATGTTTGGTCCTGAACCACGACCTACAGTCAGTGAGTGGAGCTTAGAGGATTTTCTGAAGCACCACCCAGCGAAGTTTGATGGCAAGACTAGTCCTGACGCCGCAGACCAATGGTTGAAGGACCTGGAACGCATTTATGATGTGAAGATGTGCCCTGCGGAGAACAGGTTGGCATTCTCTATGTACATGCTCACGGGGGAGGCAGAGCATTAGTGGATCAGCACCAAATCTATCCTCGAGGAGAGAGACGAGCTAGTGATGTGGGAGGCTTTTAAGGAGAGATTCCTCTCTGAGTATTTTCCAGACAGTATCCGGTACGCCAAGGAGATAGAATTCCTCCAGTTGACCCAGGTAAGGAAGACGGTAACGCAATATGTTGAGAGGTTCAAGTACCTCAGCCGTTTCTACACCCTGCCACTCGATGAGGATTGGCGATGCAGGAAGTTCCAGAATGGGCTTCGCGGTGACATCCGCTTGGTGGTGGCTCCCTTGTCCATCAAGGATTTTGCCGCTCTGGTGGAGAAAGTCAGGGTGATGGAGAAGATGAAGCGTGAGGTGGAAGGTCAGCGCCCACAGCAGTCACAACCGCCTCAGAGGATTGGTGGACCATCTGGGTCCAAGCCTAGACACTAGGAGCGGAGGAGACCATATGATAGACCTCACCATCAGCCTCAAGGGTCTAGGAGCTTTTCTCCTCAACAGGGCCGAGTTCAGTGCTACATTTGTGGAGGCCCTCACCTGAGGAGTGCTTGTCCACGTATGGAGGGTTACCGTAGATGCAACAACTGTGGCAAGGAAGGCCATTTTGGGAAGGATTGTCCCACTCTTGCTAGGGCAGCAGCATGCCCTCCAGTTCAGGCTTCTCACCAACACCAGCGGAGAGATAGAGGCAACAGGCCTCAAGCGACAGGCAGGGTATATGCCATGACCGGAGCAGAGGCTGCAGGCTCAGGTAATCTTGTTATGGGACGATGCATGATAGCGGGTGAATCTTTGTGTGTACTGTTTGATTTTGGAGCGACACACTCATTTGTGTCAATTGCTTGTGTGGAGCGTTTGGGTCTGTCGGTGCGCGAGCTACAGTGTAAACTTCCAGTATCTACCCCGGCGTTAGGTCTGGTCAGGACGTCGTTCTTGTGTGCTAGGCTTCTAGTAGAGGTAGAGGAACGCAAGTACAAAGTAAATCTAATCTGCCTGCCTCTATAGGAGTTGGAGGTAATCTTAGGGATGGATTGGCTCTCTGCCAATCACATTCTGATAGACTGTCGGGAGAAGAGGTTGTTGTTTCCTGACTTAGAGGAGTTTGAGTTGGTGTCTCCTTAGGGGGTGGCGAGAGAGATTCAGAGTGGCGCGCAATGCTTCATAATCTTCGCCCGTATGGAGGTGGGAAAGAGAGAAAGAACATCAGTTATACATGTGGTACATGAGTTTGAGGAGGTGTTTTCGGATGAGGTACCAGTGTTGCCTCCCAGTAGAGAGGTGGAGTTCTCTATTGATCTGGTTCTAGGAACGACCCGGTGTCGATGGCTCCATATCGTATGGCTCTAGTGGAATTAGTGGAACTCAAGAAACAGATAGAAGAGTTGATGGAGAAACAGTTTATCCGACCCAGCACTTCGCCTTGGGGAGCACCAGTGTTGTTAGTGAAGAAGAAGGATGTGAGTTCGCGCTTGTGTGTGGACTACAGGCAACTGAACAAGATGACGATCAAGAATAAATATCCGCTTCCGAGAATTGACGACTTAATGGATCAGCTACATGGGTCATTGGTATTCTCGAAGATAGATCTGAGATCGGGTTACCACCAGATTTTAGTGAAGGCTGATGATGTGCAGAAGACGGTCTTCAGATCCAGATATGGCCACTATGAGTATGTGGTTATGCCATTTGGTGTGACCAACGCTCCAACGGTGTTCATGGACTACATGAACAGGATCTTCCGGCCTTTCCTAGATAAGTTTGTCGTAGTCTTCATAAACGACATCCTTATCTATTCCAGAACTCAGGAGGAGCACGCAGAACAACTGAGGTTGGTGCTTGATGTTTTCAGAGAGAAGTAGTTGTACGCCAAGTTGTCCAAGTGTGAGTTCTGGATGAGTGAGGTTCAGTTTTTGGGGCAAGTGATATCCGCCCAGGGGATTGCAGTGGACCCAGCGAAGGTCGAGGCAGTGGTAAAATGGGAAAGTCCTAAGTCGGCAACGGAAATCAGGAGCTTTGTGGGGTTAGCGGGCTACTATAGGAGGTTCATAGAGGGATTCTCTAAGATAGTAGCGCCTCTGACTTTGCTTACCCGGAAGGACCAACCCTTCACTTGGACGGACAAGTGTGAGGAGAGCTTTCAGGAGCTAAAGAGAAGGTTGACGAGTGCTCCTATATTGGTGATTCTGGACGTGGGGAAACCGTTTGAAGTCTACTGCGACGCATCTCATCTTGGGCTTGGTTGTGTCTTAATGCAAGAAAAGAAGGCAGTGGCGTATGCTTCACGACAGCTTAAGATGCATGAGTGTAACTACCCCACTCATGATCTAGAGCTGGCAGCAATAGTATTTGCCTTGAAGATCTGGAGGCACTATCTCTATGGTGCTCAGTTCCGTGTGTTCAACAATCATAAGAGCCTCAAGTACTTGTTTGATCAGAAGGAGCTGAACATGAGGCAGAGGAGGTGGATGGAGTTCCTGAAAGATTATGACTTCGAGCTCCTATATCATCCAGGGAAGGCAAATGTGGTGGCAGATGCTCTAAGTAGGAAGACAGTACATACAGCGCATCTCATGATAAAAGAGGTAGAACTACTAGAGAAGTTCAGAGACATGAGGATACAGGTGGAGTTGGGGTCCGAGTCCATTAGGTGTAGTACCCTTACTATATCTAGTGACTTCTTGGACTCGATCAGAGAGAGGCAGTTGTTGGACGTCAGTCTGAACAGAGTCAGAGAACAGCTTGGATCAGAGGAAGCCAAAGACTTTGCTTTGAGTGATGATGGCATACTGAGGTTTCAGGGCAAAATATGTATACCCGATGATGCGGAGGTAAAACGGTTAATTCTTGAGGAAGGACATAAGAGTCGTCTTAGTCTGCACCCTGGCATGACTAAGATGTATCAAGATCTCAAGGAAACCTTCTGGTGGCAAGGGATGAAGAAAGATGTGGCTCAGTTCGTGTCGGCGTGTTTGACGTGCCAGAAGGCGAAGGTGGAGCATCAGAGGCCCGGTGGGATTCTACAGCCTTTGGAGATACCAGTATGGAAATGGGACAACATCTCCATGGACTTTGTGACCCATCTGCCGCGGACTTTTAGAGGACATGACACCATCTGAGTGATAGTGGATTGGTTGACCAAAAAGTGCTCACTTCTTGGCGATGAACTTGAGGATGTCCATGGCCAAGTTGGCCCAGCTGTACGTTAAGGAGATTGTGAGGTTACATGGAGTACCTTCGAGCATAGTTTCCGACAGAGACCCACGGTTTACATCCCGATTCTGGAAAACCTTACCGGAGGCGTTGGGGACCAAGTTGACTATGAGCTCAGCTTATTACCCTCAGACCGATGGCCAGTCTGAGAGAACGATTCAGTCATTAGAGGATTTGTTGAGGACTTGCATATTGGATCATCTGGGTGCTTGGGATGAGGTATTGCCTTTGATAGAGTTCACCTACAACAACAGTTTTCATGCGAGCATTGGCATGGCGCCATACGAGGCTCTTTATGGTAGGAGGTGTAGGACTCCTCTCTGTTGGTATCGGGATGGAGAGGTAGTGTTGATTGGACCAGAATTGTTAGAGCAGACCACCGAGAAGGTGAGGATGGTGAGAGATAGGATGTAGGCTTCTCAAAGTAGGCAGAAGGCCTATGCGGACCGCAGGAGGAGGCCTTTGGAGTTTGCAGTGGGAGATCATGTATTCTTGAGGGTGACCTGAACCACGGGCATGGGAAGGGCTATCCGCTCAAGGAAGCTTTCGCCCAAGTTCCTTGGCCCCTATCAGATCACGAGGAGGATTGGGCCGGTGGCTTATGAGATAGCTTTATCCCCGCAGTTGGCAAACCTTCACCCAATGTTCCACGTCTCACAGTTGAGGAAGTACATGTTTGACCCAGCTCATGTGTTAGAAGCCGAAGATATACAGATTAGGGAAGACCTCACCGTGGAAGTACCACCCATCGCTCTTAAGGATAGCAAGGTTGAGGAACGCCGTGGAAAGACCTTTAGTCTTGTTAAAGTCATCTGGGATCGGAGGACGGGTGACTCGACTTGGGAGTTAGAGGAGGACATGAGAAAATCACATCCACATCTGTTTACTTGGTGAGTTTTTATTTTCGAGGTCGAAAATTTTGTTGTTGGGGAGAATGTAAGGCCCTGTTCTTTTTTTTTCTACCTTATATAAAGGGGCTGCCCCAAATCTGATAGGCCTAAGAGCTGGCCCAAAGGTTAAAGCTAAGTCCAGGGTGCCCTAACGCTCACACTTTCTTCATTCTCAGATTCGCAGCCGCCTTCCTCTCCACTGTACCGCTAGAGCTCTACTAGGGTTTGTTTCCCGCTTCGAACCAGTCCGCCTAAAAGCTCAACCACGTAAGTGATTCTGACCCTACTGTATTTACTTCCTAAAGCTGTTCTTCGTATTTCACCGTTTAGAGTTCGAACTAATCCTGTTTTCTTCCACTGTTCCGCTATTCCGCCAGTTCTGCAAGTCCATCACTCGAGCTGCTGTGCTCCGAGGTCCCGTGTCGAAGTTCTGTTAACCCTTTTCTAGGTACGGGAAGTTGGAGTCCGAGTCTAAGTTGTGTTTTTATGCCTGTTCTTGAGCTTGTGAATGGTTTGCATGGATAAATCACTGGTTTGGTGTGTGTAGTGCTTGGTATGTTTGGTTGGATCGAGAAACATCTTTGTTGCAGGTGAATCAGAGGCGAGAGCTATTAATCTCGCCCAGGCGAGTCTGACGAAGGCTCGCCCAAACCCCAATGCGCGAAAGGTCGCCCAGGCGACCCGCTAAAATTTTTGAGCGAGCGAACACCTCACCCATGCGAGAGGGGTCTCGCCTAAGCGAGATCCCGTGATGTTCTCTGGATGCTTCCTCGAGGCCTTGCCTAGGTGAAGGGGGGCTCGCCTGAGCGAGCACATCTCGCCTAAGCGAGACCCTTCAGCCTGAGCATGCTTGGCATGAATCATGAAATTTAGGTGATGGGTCTGGTATGAAAGTTGGCATGTGAACTAAATGAGTTGGTTATTGTTAAGTGGCATGAAACATATTAATCTTCAGTGGTCGAGACATAATTCCATGACTCCTGTTAGTGGGTGTATAACCTGAATTTCATTGAAACACTTGTAACATAACATGATTGGTTGCTCTGATACCACTGATGGGTTATATATATAATTTTTTCATATATGCATTTATAGTCATAGTTATTGGCATGGTTATGGATATTGAGAGATTGTGGTTCTATATGGTTACATGACATTAGTCTTACACATATAAGACCTTAGACACCAATTTAACCCCAAAACCTTAAGGCAATGTTGTTATGAGTCGTTATTCTTATATAATGTTTAACTTTGTCTATTTTATGCAATGTGGAACTTTAATTCACACTTGAACTATTTCCAACACTTATAAATATGATTACTTGCTCTAATGTGTAATTACGATGGCTGTGTGTGTTTACCTTCCATTGCTTTTTAATTGTTTAGAATTATTTTAGATAAAAAATAATTTTGAATTGAAATTTAAACAATTAAATAGAACATTTTTTTTAATCAAATTATAGAAAGAAACGTAATCATTTTCGAGGAAACGCGGTGGCGTGATCATTTTCATAAACGGTAGCACCGACTGAAAGACTAAATACGAACGTTATAATATGAAAGGAAAAAAAGTTGTTTAACACGATCAGACGAAAATTTAAAAATTTGTATAATTGTATAAGGATAAAATAGTTTTAATAAAAATTAATTTTTATATTTTTAAAAGAAAAAGAAAATAAATAAAGATAATGTTAAATGGTAGTAAAAAACACAGTTTGGAATACGAAAACTACGGTTTCACTGAATCACTGATGTACAAATTGTTCTTGAAGAGTGGCAGAACCAACTTTTCCAACGTTGCAGAAGCAGAAGCTTCCAAATCTGCAAACAAAAAATGAGTAGAGCTTAGGTTGGCTTAGAAACAAGAAGATAGACTATTGAGAACTGTCGGGAAAATTACGCTCATGTTAATTTCAAATTATATTAATCTATTATTGCTTTATAATCTTAATATTATTATTGAATTGATTGATCATTAAGTTTTTCATAGAACTCCTTTAGTCACTACTTTAACTGAATTTCTTTTCTTAATTATTTTTCATGTACTATACTTAGTATGGAAAAGGTTGTGATTTCACTTGTACAGCTGTACTTCTATGCTAATTTCTATAACATGATAGTTATATACATAAATGCATATACTGGTATTTTATATAATATTATATTTAATAGATATATCTTTATTAAATTTAATAATTTAATAACTATGTAAGCATAGTTTTTGTAACAAAATTTTAATATGTTCACACATTATAAATAATATATTCTTATATAATAAAAAAAATATCATAATATATTTTAAAGTTTTCTATATTTAAATTGTAAGAAACTTAAATCATAAAATTATAATTTTAAATTGAATTACAAATAAAATTGTAAATATAACTTTTAGTAAAACTATAATTACAAATGTACTAATATTTGTTTTATATATCTTTATTATTTCGTTTTAAGACCACATATTATTTTAAAAACTCAAAACAATTGACAATCTCCTTGTTTTTTCAAGAGTAACCCAAAAGAGGTTTCCCTCAAATATTAAAAGTTTTTCGTATTTGAAAGACAATCTTTTACTTTTACGACATGATACTTTAGTTTTCACTTGTTTTAAAATATACTTTACAAAAAATATTTTGATAAATAATAACAAAGTATTATTTTTAATATATTTATATACAAGTTCGTATTAAAAATTGCTAATAAAAAGATAATTTTTAAGAAGTTAATTAAAAAAACATAATTCGCGAGTATAAAAGATAATATCTGTTGTTGTGTATAATTTTTTTTCCCATCCCACATTTATATAAAAAAATTCATCTATATTTGTATTAATTGAATACATTGAACTAATAAAAGAAGATTAATATTAATGAATAATATAAATAAGGATTAAAAATATTTTTAGTCTTTAAATTTAAACATGAATTTTTTTTTGTCTTAAACTTGATACATTTTAATTTCAAAACTTTAAAAATCAATAAATATAATTAATTTTATCCATAATGTTGAACTTTTTTACATGTCAAATTATGTTCTAGTTTAATATTTAAACTAAAGCGTATCAAATGAATTAAATAGTTTAAATGACAATTTAAAACACTATTTAACATGTAAATAAAATTAACATCTTTGAATTAAAAAAATTATATTAATTTACTTTTTAAGTTTAAGAACAAAAATATATATCAAAATTTGAAACAATGAACTTTAATTTTATATCAAAATTTAGGAATCCAAAATATATTTAACCTGTAAATAAATTAAGATCGAAGAGTGTCCATTAAGCAAGGACTCGAAGTAGCATTACGAAGACATGCGCTCGAATCATGACAGAATAACTTCATAAAGTAAAACAAGTTATAAATACTGACACAGGATAAAGGTTTCTCCCTGTCATGTAGCTAAGGCTGTTACTTTGCAAATGGGGCAGATGTTCTTCTGCATTAGCCACTGCTTGATGCAGGCACTGTGAAACTCATGCCCACAATCCACTGATCCAACATTCTCTCCATCACCAAATTCCTCCTGCCATCAGAACAAGAAAAAATGCAGTCAGTATCTAACTCATAAGTTAAACACACCATTGTAATGGTTTTCATGTTCTCTCATACTCAGACAAACATCATTCATACCTGACAAATGGAACAAGGTTCCAAAACTGTAGAACTCTGTGTCATGAGTCGTTGCTTCATCAACTTAACAATGACATCCTCACTCAATCCGGTGCTAACATCTCCTATACGCTCCTCCAATGCCAACAATTCCTACAACCCCAACGTAAGTTAGAAGAAACAACAGAAAACAACTCAGACCATATATCCCTTTTTACCTCATAAGACATGTTGTCAACATCAAGGCGCATTTCTCTATGTCTGTCATGTATTTCAGCCAAGCCATGATATAGGAAAGGGTCAAATAACGCATAATCCTGATATTTCACAAGTGGCAAAGGAAAATGTTAAAAGAGTACTTCTCAATAGTTTAGAGTTTACACAGTCAATTACAAGATGGTCTACACAAGCTAACCGTTTGAGCTTACTTCGAATCCAAATAATTCTTTTGAGCTATATATTGAAATACAAAGTTCAGTTCATATCTTGTTAAAGACCAATTATAGGAGTAAATGTGGAAGCAAAAAATATTAAGGAACCGGAGAATTGTGCATTATTTGCAATAGAAATCAAACTACAAGAGGAGGAAACTCCCATTGCCCAGACTATAGATCCTCTTAACAGAATATCAGAAAATTACAGAATGCCTATCCCCTCTTCCTCATGAGTCTAAACAAAAATAATCTTTCATGATTAACAATCTCTCCACTACTACTTCCGAAAGAGACTCATGAAAAGAGGATCACGATCACTCACCACTAAACTAGGTACCCCATGAAATCAAACTACTTCTTTCATGAATATTTTTGCAATAACCTACACTGTTTAAGGGTGTTTCAGTGATACAAATGGCTATATTTAGACAATATGTCCACTATCACCAGAATAGTCTCATACCCTTTTGACCGTAGTATCCCTATGATAAAGTCTAACGAGATATCTTCCCACACCCATTCCAGAATAGGAAGAAGTTCAAAAAGGTGCAGCACCGATTTATTTTTGGCATTGGCAAGTATCACAACTCTAAACACTTTTTTATTGCTATCTTCATTCTCCTCCAATACTAATTCGAAGTTATTCGTCTATACGTCTAGTAAAAACCAAAATGTCCTTCTTGAGAAGTCAAATGAAATTTTTTGAGCAATAGGAGAATCCAAAAGGATTCCTCGTACACCACCAGCCTATCCTTATAGAAAAAACTCTTGTCTATACAAGAACTTAAGATACTTGTTTGATCCTTGCTGCAATGCTTCTCACTTGCATGAACTTCATCTACTAACGCTTGACAATCTAGCCATATTTAAAATAGACCATTGTCTGCAACTCTAACCCCACTTCAATCCGCTTAGATAAAGTGTCAAGCTTCTTTGTTTTCCTTTCTAGGTTTATATATAATTTCAAAACTATATCCCAACAATTTGGCCTACCAATTTTGTTGGTTGTCCGTCGAGATTCACTGAAGCAAGAGCTTTTAAAATCTTGTGACACCAATGTTGAATAGCCAAAGTTATTGCCATCAACTTTTTCTAGTGCCCTAATTTGCTTAAGTTCCTCTCACCAACTGTCTTGTTAAAATAAGCAATAGGCTTTCTCGCTTGCCTCAATACAACACCAATACCCACCTCTAAAGCATCATACTCTATAGCTCGGATTCTTGCTCAAAATTAGGCAGTGCTAGTAGCGGGGTTATTGTGAGTCTTAGTTTCAATTCTTCAAAAGCCTTTTGAGCTTCCAGTTTCCACATGATTCCATCTTTCTTGGTCAATTCAATGAGTAGCTTTGCAATCTTCCCACATCCATGAATAAACTTGCAGTAATAGCCGTCAACCGGAAGAAGCCCTTGACCTGTTTTACTGTCTTGGGTACTAACCATTGCAACACTATCAATTTTTGTTCAGATCCACTGTTAGAAATTATGTGTCCAAAATAGTTCACGTCATTTTGACCAAACTTGCATTTATTCTAATTCTTACATAGTTATTTGATCCTACAAAATTTTTAAAACAGCCTCTAAGTGCATCATTTATGAGACACAATCTGAACTGCAAACAAGAATATCATCAAAAAATACAAGAACATATTTCTGGTATAAATCCCAAAACACCTCGTTTATGAGAGATTGAAATGTGAAAGACAAAGTGGTCAACCCAAAAGGCATTACCAAGTACTTGTAATGGCCATCATGGGTACGAAACTCTGCCTTGGGAATATCCTCTTCAATCATGCGCACTTGATGATAAATACATGGCCCTATAAAGCTCTTCTAGCAATTCGTCAACCACTAGAACAAGAAACTTGCCCAAAATTGGGTTTTTGTTTATTAAATTATTACTCTATAGTCCATGCACATCCTCCAATTATTGTTCTTCTTCGTTGGATTGAGTGCTTATCATTAAGAAAAAAACTATAATTGACTGTCAGGGTACAACTCTTTCTACTTAAGAGCATAGCAACCCAAGTGCCACAATTCAACTGAAACTTGACCCATCTGGCCTCCGTCACGAGACAATTGATCCCACTTGCAATAATATCCCATCAACAATTGTTCCTTGGGGAATCAAACATATAATCTTGGCTCTCATACCAATTTTGGGTTGAGCGCTTCCTACTAGGTCAAAAGCTTTAGTTAATAGTCAAGATGCAACTCTTTTCACTTAAGAGCATTGAAGTCTAGGGGCCATGATACGATTGTGACTTAGCCAATTAGCCTCCACCATAGTACAATTGATGTCACTTGCAATATTGTTCATCAAAACGGTCAACCTAGAACTCTGACTTACTCTAACATATCCATTTTCCAAGAGTTCCCTTACTTGCCTCTCTATTTCATTTTATGATGGTGTGGATAGCAATAGGGTCATACATTATAGGCCCTTGACCTTGAACTAGATTGATAACATATGCTCCTTGACTTGTAAGCATGGTCCCTTTAGTTCATTAAAAATTCCTTCATATGTCTTCAACCGCTCAACATCAACCTTTCTTTGTTCTCCATTAACTTCCTTCCCTATCAATTTCTTTGAACAAAGGAGTTTTGTTTTCCATAATTTTCCATTAACTCCTTCCCCATCAATTCCTTCGAACCTCAAGACTGCAATTATGTGGAAAGCAAAACTCCTTTGGTCTACCTTTCGGGTTTTTCCACTAACCCATGAAAAGCTAGTAGAGAGATTTCAAACCAAACCCTACGATTATAAACAGTTGCTCATGATTCAGTAGTTCATTCTCCTTTTTCATGGAACTTCCTTCTTCCTCCATTGTGCCTTTTCCCAAGCTCTTGGACATCATATCAATAAGCTTCACTTGACTTTCAACAAGCTTGGTTTACACCTATGTATTCTCATGCCATAGAGATTCTAGTGTTGATTGGTTGGTGATTATTTGGCTTCATAAAAATTCCATAGTTATTCTCATCCTCGTTAGTTTTCCTTCTACTTGTCTGACGCATGCTTCATGTCCTTCGATATTTCATTGTCTTTGACCGATAACATTAATTCAACAATTTGTTTCTTCTATCCTGTCTTTCTCGTTGTGGGCATTCACCCTTGATGGTGGAAATCCGCCAAGTCAAACCATAAATGTTACACACTATTATTAAGGAATTGGAGAATTATGTATTATTTGCAATAGAAAGGAAGCTACAAATGGAGGAAACCTCCTATTGCCCAAAGCATAGCTCTTCTAAAAGAATATCAGAAAATAACATAATGCATGTCCCCCTCTTCCTCATGAGTCTAAATAAAAGTATTATTTCATGACTCATGCCACCTCAATCTTATAATAACCTCTCCACTACTCATGTCACCTCAACTTTAGGATTTCCCTTCTTCCTTTTAGGCAATACCACCTTCATGCCTTAGGTGTCTCATGGACCAATGGCTCTTTCGGCCCATAAACTTGTTGGGCTCCAACATTTCTTCTACATTATTTTAATTCTTATTAAAAACAATGTGAAACACAAGATATAATAAACATTGCAGAGAAATGGCATCAACCCTAATGGTGATAATTGCTCAAATACTTTTATTAGCCCAACCCTATAACCAATATTTTATACTTGAATAGATTTCTCTCTAAGATGAAACAGAAATAGGCACACTTAAAGTTCACCAAGTGTGATACAATTATCATAAATACTCAATATTAATTTCACAATACATCAACAAATGTCATAAATTGTCACGAGATATATCTGTACAGTGAGATTCAAACCTCAGCTCGTAAGTTCTCACCCCTCCGCATTGCCATCAAGACCTGGCGAATCTGGCACAAAGAACAAATAGATAATTAGCACAGATACGACAATGGTGTCACCAAATTTAGCTAATTTGTTGATGAAATTTCACTTCATAAAGATGCTTGTTAGTGGGCTGCTACAAATAAGCTATTTTGTAAAAAGTGAATTGAAAAAGGTTATGAAAAAATGAGATACCACAAGAAATTGCACAAACATCAAGACACTAAGAATTATCAGAGAATAATATCAATCTGAAAAAATTGCATCATTTATTCACTCATCTGTATATCTTGTTTAAATTGTAAGCCTTGGCTATATGAACATATCTTGTCATGTAAAACCATGATAAATTCATGCTGTAGCCTTCAAATAACAGCACAAATAATTTGTAAAAAGGAAGAGAAACAAAAAATATACCTCGGATAGTAGTCGTCGTCTCCCCTCATTGTCAAAGGTTAATGCTTGCAGTGAATGGGGACTAGGGAGAACATCACCACCTCTTCTTTCTGTTAACAATGTTGTTCTTAGATAGGATTGATTGTCGCCAGAACCTTGGGTAAACGAGGGGTGACCAGAAGAAGATGGAGTAGAATGACCATTATGAACACCAGATGCAGAGCAAACTGAAGGAAAAAGGGGCCAAAGATTAAACTCTGACACACTCTGCACATTTTCAATTGGGACTTCATGATTAAAATTCCAGCCAGAATTATGTGAAAAGTGGGCATTTGAACTAGATCCAATCCAGGATGGAGGAGGTACACCTTCAGAAAAGTTCATATTACCAGAAGGTGTATGCCAACGTGTAGATTCATGTTGTGAAGATGCAGGTGCATTCATAGGGTGCTCAATACTATCTCTGGGAAACACTCTCAAATTAAAATCTTCTCGAATAACTCTATCTCCAGAGTTATAAGAAGATAAAGATCTTCCCCCCCTAGGATTGGCGATTCTACTCAAAGGAAAAGAATGGATACGCTGGGCAGGTGATTGGTTTAAAGTACCAGAATTAGCATTTGTTACTCCGGCTGTTAACCTCAATTCCAATGAATCATTAAGTGACTGAGAGCCGGGTATTTGACTCAGAGAAGAATGATTAAGATGCCTAAAACTCCCTATTGATGGTAAATTGACATGTATAGATTCCTGATCCTGTAGTTGGCTCATTCTTCTATTGAGGTTTCTTACAGGCCTTTCTAGATTTTCTGCAATACTTATCAACGGAAATGCATTGGAAGCTTTTTGTCTCACTTCATTTCTTACATTCTGCAGTAATGGAGGACTAGTAACAGGAATATCCTCCAAAGTTGTAACATCACTTAAGTTGCTAGAAGCTCTAGGATCAGCAGGACCAATAGGCCAATAATCATTTTCAGATTGTGCAAAAGTGCTTGAGCTTCCTCCTGAGCACAGTTGCCTAGAACTACCTTCAAGAGCTTTTCTCTTGCAGGAAGAACCCCAATTAACTAGAGAACTTGAACTATCACCGTCACCCCAAGCCATGGATCCAGAGTTTTCAGATGAAGCTCCTGTGTAATTACATGATGTACTGCAAAATAATGTCTTTTCTCTATCTATTCCACTAGTATTATAGTCATCAACACTACTAGCTTCTTTTCCCTTCCCACGGTCAGAAGCATTAGCAACATGCCCCATATCTAGACTAATATTTTGGGTAATATGATTAGAACTAGAGCCTTGACAAAAGGAAGGATAAACTCTAGGTTCATTGCCATGTAGATTATTATTTGAGCTAACAGGAAAATTTACTCTATTTGGTTCAAATTGTCTTTCCTCAGATATAAGACCATCCTCGCTAGTAGCATTATATGAAGAAGATAAACCATGTTCTGATTTTAGACCTTCTGCATTGCCTTGGTTGGTCAGATTCAGTCTAGAACTAGATTCCCCTAAATTCCAACTACTGAAGCTTTGAACATCATGACTAGTACTACATAAACATGCAGTCTCACCAAAAGATCCCCCATAATCTGAAAATCGGGAATCTACAGCATTTTGCACATGATTTAAGGAAGACTGATGATTTGTATCAGTGCCACTAGAACTGGGCCCTTGCATCATACTAATAATTGCTGGGAACGATCCAACAGTCCTCCTTTGACCTTGCATCAGATCAGAATCAAGTTATCCCACCTAAATTAATCAACAAAAAACATATATTAGATTCTCAAATCTCAAGCTATAGTAAGGTGTGTGCCAGAGTCATATATATAGCCTGCAGATGACAACTGTTGTCATGAAATTAAAGGGTGTAGCATGCTTTTTCACATATACAGTCGAAATTTAACTATTTAATCGATGCAATAAAATCAATGAGGTAAGATATCAAACAATAGATAGAAAAATAGTTCAATGAAAAGTCTAAAAAACTACTCTAGTAACACATAAATTAGGTAGAACCATATCTCTAACTTGCGTTTTTTTTTTTTTTTTTGACAAAGAGTATTGTTAAATGGGCTGGTGCACATACACCTTATCAGGAGATTTAGATGGAAGAGAAACAAAAAACAAAATAATTTTTTTACAGGTACATTGTCACTAAGAAAAGCAGTAACTAGAAATTACGCAGATAACTGGATATTTTCTTATTGACCCCACTGAATAATAACTGGGTAAAGATGAATAGAAGAATTAAGGCATGTTCTTGTCAATGGAATTAATGGAAAATATATGGACTTTGAATTAGCTGTTATTTTGTAGTTTTTATTCTCTCCTTAAATAGAATAAATAAAAAAAATTTCTGGACATTAAATTAATTGTTATTCTCTTCTTACTTAGGATAAATGTTTGAACTCGAGTTACCCAATATTTTGAGTTGAGAATCAGCATGTCAGCTTGCAATAGAATACGATTAATTTGAGAATTCTCAAGAAAAATAACGTAATTTTATGAGTTTTACATGTTATCAATCTCACTTACACTCCTAACACCATTACAGTTTTTCTTACTTCTTTCTCTACCTTGTTTCAAATTTCACAATTCTTACCATCTTGGTTCTTTTCTACAGTTTTTCCTAATCCAGTTTTGGTTCTTAGTCAAGTATTCAAAATAATTTTGATGTTTCAATCACCTTAATGGCAAGAACTATAACTTGGAGATTCCATTTATATATATTTGTCAAAGGAAAATATCTTGGGATCACATTGATGGCAATGCTTCTGCTCCTGATAAAGACAAACATAAGGATGAACAGGCTATATGGGAGTAAAAGATGCTCAAAAGTCATGGCATGGATCATTGATTCTGTGGATCCCAAAATCGTCTTTGTAGCCATATTTGTACCAAGAATAAGCATGTCATCGTGCAATTAAATACTATTTATATTAGAATTGGGTGAGACAAGTTAAGTGAGAAAACTATAATTTTGACAACAGATATATGCTCAATTAAAGTACCTATTAAGAGGGATGAATTGGAAAAATTATCGGTATTGCACTATTTCCCAAAAAATCAACTGCTCCAAAATCATAACTTCTAAATGACAAGAACAAGCCATTGCAAAAGCTAAAGTTGTTAGAAGAAGATCAAGGAATGACTTTTATCAACACCTCAGAAAATATTAAAACATACAAAGTTAAGGCACCAAAGCTAAGACATTAGTATAGCTTGAAATTAATCAGGTTAAACTGAACGGAAGATAAAACCAGCCATATCATCAAATGAGTGAAACTTCACAATACCTAACCCTACAATCCTAGGATGCAAAATCAAGTTGGGGAATTAAAATAAACCGAATCCAAACTTGAAGAAATGAAATTTGAATCAAAATTATAACAAAGAGCGAACATGCCTTCAAACTGATTCAAAATCTAAAAAGGGTATGCTTGAAAATTTAAAAGAAAATGAAGAAAAAGAAAGAAAGAAGAAAAACTGAGGGGAAAAAATGATTTAGCACAATCCTATACCCCCGGAGCCATGAAAGAGGTGTGAGAACTTGGCAATGAAAACAAAATCCGCAAATCAGATCACTTTCAAAGCACAAATGAACACAAAGAGATTTTTCACAAGCATAGTCAGAGCATTACCGAGGAAAATGAGATTGAGATAGAAAGAATGAATAAGAATTTGGAAATGCAGAATTTATTACCAGAAGGAGATCTCCAGATTCAAATGGGTAGGATTAATTGATGATGATGATGATGATTCAACTGTTTCAATTACAGTGTTTGTTTTTGTTTAATTAAATTATTGGTGGTCTTCAGGAGCAGAATGAAGCAATGAGAAGACGACAAGGGAAGAGAGAAAGAAGAAAAAGATGAGAGAGAAAGGGATTAAAGGGACAGAGTACCTAGCGCACAGTAATCTATAAACTCTCATTCAAGATTTTCGGAAGCGAGAGAAAGTAGGAACCTGTTGTTTTATATTTAATATGACGACGCACTGCATGGACACTGCTGTCCCCTTTTAAATGAAATTAGCATGCCATGTTCACAGTCAAAATTTTCTTACACTTATTTCATATTATTTTTTATTTTTCAATTCTTATAAATACAAAAATTTATCCTTTTTATGTATAAAAATGATAGAAATGTTTTTTTAATTTAAAATGGATTTTTACAAGTAGAACGGAACCTTAAAAAATTTCTCATAACATCACCTTAAGTACAACAAAAAATAGCTCTTTATAATTTTGGTTTCGATTTTCCATTGATTTTTTCCAATGGCAAACAAAGACGAAGGGCTCATAAGATGAGAGATTGAATGTCAAAATGAGGTGGACAATGAAAGAGATCGAAAGTCATGGCATTGGGGGCTTCTCCTGCACCTCCAACAACTTTTCCTCTACCCAAAATATCTGCATTGATTACATTTATGTTCCTATCAACCAAAATAGATGAGGTAATTAAAAAGGTTACTGTCCTCCCATGTATTTTAACTGAAACCTTGCACCTCCAAAGTTTTCAGGTTTTGAAGGAAACACTCCGTCATCTGTTGTCCGACATCCTCTGACAACATTTTTTTTTCTGAAATGTTATACTATGCCACTGAGTGGTGAGCTTTAACATCAACATTGTGATTCCTTCCTGTTCGAAGCTGTGGTTCCCGTTTCCACTCTTATCTCTCGTTGTCATTGTTCATCTGTATCATTGTCATCTTTCCAGGTAAGTTATTTTCAGTAAGATGTATTTTGATTGCACAAGTTTTATTTGCACTGCATGTATAACTATATCAGTTGTGATGTTTGTTGAGGTAAGATGGCCATTATATTGTTTGTGCATTTTTTAACTGAATAAAATTTTTCATTAAATACCGGATATGAACCTCCGTTAAAGAAAAATATAATAAAAAACATATCGGTCGTTGACATCCGGTATATCAAAAATAAAATATTATGATTCGGTTTATATGAATTCTGGATGCGAACATCTGTAATACAAGATTTTTTTTTAAAGATTATACCAATTATTGACATCTGGTAAATCCAAAAGTCAGATGTCGAGATCCAACTTAGATGTCGAGATCCAACTTATATGAATACCGGATGTGGACATCCATAATACAATAAATTTTTAGAAGATTATAACATGTACCAAATTTCGACATCTGATAAGCACATAAATCAACGACATCCAATTTAATGATAAAACAAATGTCAAGTATGTAAAATATATAATTTATGTAGTTTCCATTTTCTAATCAATTTAAGAAACTACTCTATCATAGAGGAGGAACGTTTAGGAATTATGATTCTCACAATTATATTATTAGAAGAGTTTAAGAACTTACCTGGATCCATTGCAAAGTTCTCTTAATCAATGTTTTCTCTTCTCTTACTTCTCTTTAATGGCTTCTTGATGATATAGAATTACCAAGTACAAAGTCTTCTCCTGTCAAAGTCACCTTTCTTTACGTTCTCTTGAAACATAAAACTCTACCACTTTTCAGGAGCAACTGTCATTCTTTTCTTCTAGTATTTTAAAACTTTAATAAAATACTATAATACCCCTATGAAGTGAGAAGTAAGGGAATTAATTTAATAAGTCTAAAATAATCTCCATAACTTTAATAACTTATATTCTAATAATCATCACATTAGAATCTTTACATTAAAGTTATTTTTTAAATTACATGAACCAAATATTAAATTAATATATAATTTAACAAAGTATGCATATACACCGGATAGCAATAATCGGTATCATAAAAAATCAACGGATGTCATGGTTCTGAAGTGGATGTCCACTTCCGATTTACATACTTACGAGTTGTAGACATTTGGTATTTAGTGGTGGCAGATTTAAAGTTCACTCTATGGTTTGCAATGGAGCTTCATTGGAGACGGTGGCGTTTGGTTAGTCAATGGCTTTCTCACCACGAAATTAGAGTTTTGTAAAACAACCAGTGCTTGACTTAGTTCATGGCTACTACGGGTTAATTTTTGTGGGGACGCAGCGGAATTCTCAAACCTATATTGATGGCCACAAATGCATGCACAGGTAAATTAATTAACACTATCTTTATTTTTTTTTTAAATTTATTGTTTAATGTGTACTTTTTATCCACATTTTCTTTACATTTCAAATATGTATTTTTTTTTCTATTAAATGTTTAGGGTTATTAATTATTTTTAGGTATAACTAGTCACAACGTACCCAGTTTTGTCCCAATGTGTCTAAATGGTACCCGCTTTTAACTTTGCATCTACTTAGTACCCAAATTAGTTAATTTGCATCAATGTGGTCCATCCCGTTAAGTTTTCAGAAACGTCGTTAACAGATCAGTGATGTGACATTGCAAAACGGATATGTGTCAATGAAAATAATTGTACAGTGACAATTTGTGGATAACGTGTCATGTCCTATTTGAATTGATTGTCCCCATTCAAAAAGCCCTAATTTCCCATTCCCATCTTCATCTTCATCTTCATTTTTTCGTCGGGAAGCTGATTTGTTGCAGGGGTAAGGTGGCAAGTGAAGTGAAAAATGTCGCATGGTTTATTCATTCGTGGTCGTCTTATTCGTGTGGGTCACATAACCACAACGTTTCTTCTCCTGGTTCTGTATTTGGGTCAGTGGGTGGAATACCACATCTCCTTCACATTGGCATAACCCATCTCCTTCAGAATACCCAAAACACCATTAAATTAAACCACGCATAACATTCAATCACTAACCCTAAACCCCACCATCCCAACAACAAATAATGCAATCAACGACAAAAAACAAATGGTTTGTGCACCTACAATCCCAAATAGCTACCAATTTGATGTCAATTATACCTTCAATTTTGTCCACAACGCATGAAATGGCCCAAATTTCATAAACCCTAACTCCAGAAAACCCCTATTCTATCGCACAAATTATTCCCAATTCGTGCCTTTTTTTTCTTTTCAATTTCCTCTTACGCTGCACTGTTCCACACCACACACTACTCTCGTGCCACGTCATAACATTTTTTCTCACTTAACTGGTCAACACAGTCAGACGTTATCTTATTTAACGGAGTAAACGAAAAGGGGCCACATTAATGCAAATTAACTAATTTGGGTACTAAGTAGATGCAAAGTTAAAAGTGGGTACCATTTAGACACATTGGGACGAAACTAGGTATAATTACGACTAATTATACCTTATTTTTATAATTTTTTTAACATATTAATAAATTTTGTAATTTTTTATTTTAGTTTTTATATTTGTTTTTAAATTTATTGCTGAGGGTGTACTTTTTATTTATCATTTTTTTTACATTTCGAATATGAAATTCTTTGTATTCAAAATATTGAGTTATTAATTATTTTTGTAATTTTTTTTACATAAATATTTTTTTTTAGATTTGATATTTTTGTGTTTTTTGTTAATTAATTGTTTTAAGTATTGTATGATTATGTTATGTCATACTATTGTATTATTGTAGGCGATTATAATTATGGAAGTTTTTCTTTTGATTTTTTCGGATTTTCAAGTAAATTTGAGTTTGATGTCAAATTGTTCTTCTTTCATTAATGATATATGCGAAGGAGATTATACATCTAACTTTATAAACGAAGAGATTTTCCTCACACGTGAAGATTTAATTAAGCAGGTTCAAGGGGTTGCTTTTGATCTTGGTTTTGTTGTCATTATTCTAAGATCCGATAAATATAATGGACAACCCAAAAGAATGACGTATGTATTATTAGGATGTGAAAGGAGTGAAATATAGGAAATACAAATCTGATGCAGAGCCTAATATATCTAGCACAAGAAAATGTGATAAGTGTCTGCATAACATCCTAATTGCATAACAAATTAGACACTTATCTTAGGTTAAAAAGTCATTTTCCAAAGAAACATGCCTTCTTCTGTAAAAACATCATGCTCCCAACTTTTTGGAATGATAAATAAGGAATCTAAATAAAATGCCACTATGTTGTAGGAAAATAATAGAAAAAAAGGTATCAATTGGCTGAGCCACACCAATCTAGATCAACCACAACAATTGAAAACACAAAACACAGTCAAAAGTCTTTCTACTGAGCTAAAAGAACATTGCTAAGTCACGAACTTAAAGTTGACTAGTGATGAGGAGAAATCAATGAATTCAATGACAAAGGTATCTCAACACTGATCCAAACTTGGGGCTAAGCACAAATAAATGGGAGGTTTTGGACATGAAGATTGTGTGGCTGAGCTTGGGAAAACTAGCTAAGCATCGCCCATACCAGGCTATAAAATAGTAACTCCTCTCCTTGTTGGAGGAAGTAGATCTGTAGAGAATAGGCCCCTCTTCTACTTTTTCTTCCCAAAATTTCAATAGATCAATTGTATAGGGGAAACAAGGAATGAATTGTTGTAATGGGAGAAGATCAATGCTCACCATGAGTGGATAAAACCTTAAAGAGGCAAAGTTGCTTTGTAATTGAATTCCTTTTCTTTTATGATGGTTTTCCTTTCTAATTTACCGCTTACTCTTTAAGATTATTGTCTGCAAGTGTAAGTTTTGAAATGGTTGAAATGCCAAGAAGGGGGGCTTGAATTGGCTAGATAAAAAAATAGGATGTCTTTGAAGGTTTAAAACTATTTTAAATTGAATCAATTTTGATCACCAAGTTTGGATGCAAACACCTCTGGACAATATACTTTCAACCGATCAGAAACAGAGTTAGTCGATCGGTTTTACTAGACATATGTTGTACTGGTATAATCAATCGAGTGAATTAGAAAAATAGTTGACTGAAATACTAGGAAAAATACAGAAATGCAGATTTGTGATTTAAAGCAAGAACAATGTAAAAGATCAATCAAGACAGGTTCCAATTAGTTATACAAACATGTTCAATGCTACAAATGCCACCAAAACACTCAAGCATATAAAAATGATGGTTTAAATCCAAATTATTTAAACTTTGAATGATAATGCAAGAGAGAGGGGTTGGAGAAAATATTGATGCACAAGATTTTTATACTAGTTCACTCAAACCTAAGCTACATCTAGTTTGTCAAGGCAACCTGAACCTGACTTTGCACTATTTCAAAAGATTTACAAATTTTACACTCTTACACTTTCAAAATAAGCAAAAACACACACAAAAGACTCTTGAATCACACAATAATTACAACAGCACAGCAAGACACCTCTTGCAGACCTAGAAAACCACCAAGCACACACACAAAGCTTGAGAAAGATCAAACCTTAGTGGTAGCACAACCCTGCCTACCACAAACACCTTCTCCAACCTTCAAACACAAGCAAAAAGCTCCAAGAATTGACCCAAGATCAATCTTCACCAGCTGTAATCAGTATGATCACGAAAGAGAGAATTCCCAGGTTTCTAGAACAGTTTCGCGCTAAAAAATGGTCTTGCTACCTCTCTTTCAAAAATCACAGCACTTATAGTCATACTGTTACGAGATTCAACAAGTTATTTTTAAATCAATTAGTTGATTTCACTTAACTTAAGTGAAATCAGTCAATTAAAAAATAAATCAACTGATTGAATAAGTCACAGTTTAAGACTATTACATCTAACCTTTTAATTTTTTGAAAATCCATTCAACAGAAAGACACATTTTAACATGTTGAAAAATATTTCAATAGATTAAAAAACACAATAAAGACCAAATACATCAAACTAATGCTACAAGGTCTACAATGTGAATTACAAACATCAAACATTCTTTCCTGATGATTGATCCATGTGGAGGGCACGCGTTCAAGGCTTGTTCAACATGAATAACATCAAATCTCCATAACTTCATCAATGTAGCATGATTCCAAAGCAATGGCTTCAAGTTAGTTCAACAAAACTTCATCAAATCTTCATGAAACACACGATACATGCTTCACATGTCAACAACAAGTTGTTTAGATAAATTTTGATACTTTTAACTAGTTTAAACTAAGTTGGGAAACTAGTTTGTATTGTGGTCCTATAAGCTGGCCATACCTGTATTGGTTCTAAAACCAAGTATCCACTGGGGATGCTGGGCAAGGAAAGGCTCAAGCAATAATGTAGGGGTTTATTCTTCCAAGAGTTGAGAGATCACCTTGGGTTTAAACTCCTTAGGTTCTAGATAGCAGGGATGCATCTGCATCTACCTAAGAAGAGTGCTTCTAGAGAAATGATGTTGAAGAAATGTCAGATAAAAGAATGGAAATTATAATCTGAATTAAAATGGAAGGCAAAAGCAATCAACCTTGTCCTCTAATCCACTATTTAACTTTCATAATCTCTAATTAAAACTCAAATTCTCGGTGTGTAATGGTTATGATCTAATTATTGATAAACCTTTGCAAGTTCTTGTTGAGACGACTTTCTACTACAATACAATAGTACACTTGTTGTAAAAAGGACCACAATTCAAACTAGTTTCCCAACTTAGTTTAAACAGTTAAAAATATCACAATTTACCTAAACAACTTGCAACCAATAATCTTAAAGAGTAAGAGATAAATCAGAAAGGAAATTCATCATAAAAGAAAGGGAACTCAATTACAATGTAACCTTTCCTCTTTAAGGTTTTAGCCACTCATGGTGAGCATTGATCTTCTCCCATTACAACAATTCATTCCTCTTTTCCCTTATACAATTGATCTATTGAAATTTTAGGAAGAAAGAATAGAAGAAAGGCCTATTCTCTACATATCTGCTTCCTCTAGTAAAGGGATGGGTAATTGTTTTATAGCTTGGTATGGGCGGTGCTCAGCCAATTTTCCCAAGCTCAGCCACACAATCTTCATGTTATGGACCTCCCTTTTATTTGTGCTTAGCCCAAAGTCTAGATCAGTGTTGAGATACCTTTGTCATTGAATTCATTGATTTCTCCTCATCACTGATCAACTTTCAAGTATATGGCTTAACAACGTTCTTTTGGCATAGCAGAAGGACTTCTAACTGTGTTCTGTGTTTTCAACTGTTGTGGTTGAGTTAGATTGGCATGGCTTAGCCAATTGATACCTTTTTCTATTGTTTTTCTGCAAAAGAGTGGCATTTCATTTAGATTCCTCATTTATCATTCCAAAAAGTTGGGAGCATGATGTTTTTATAGAAAAAGGCATATTTCTTTGGAAAATGACATTTTAACCTAAAATAAGTGTCTAATATATTATGCAATTAGTATGTTATGCAGACACTTATCAAAATACGAGTGTCCATTAGAGGAAAATCAATTAATTATATCAAGTAATATTATAAAGGATGTTTTATATGTTTTGACTTCATATAAAACTTACAAAATATTTGAATTGTTTATTAGTTTTTATCTCTGCTTATTATTTATTTTAAGAACCTTACTAAAGAGAGGATGAGTTTAATTATTATAGAGTATAGTGGGTTATACTTTGTTGGAGTCCAAGGACTAAAATAAAAAAATTGTCATGTGCTAAGAAACAACATAAAAAACATGAGCAAGTTACCAAATATGGCTCGATCACAAAAAACTTAAAGTACATTACCTGTTCAACCTCATAGAAAATTGTTTTCTTCTTCTTTTACCAAAAAGTTTGTTAAGTCTTTCAAATATACTATTTTTCAAAGCTTCACCACCATGCATCATATTGCTTTTAATTTAATTCACTTTTATGCTTAAATGCTCAATATTTTAGAATATGTTTGCAGGTAATAACATCTTGTTATAATCCAATTCAGTACTTTTATTTTCCATATTTTCTTGATCTTGAATCTTTTTATGCTATAAATTAAGTTGTGTTTTTTTTCATTTATGAGGAGTTAATAATATTAAGGATAAAAAGACTTGGAGTGAGAGGAAGAAGATAATTAATTGGTGCGTTTGACATTTGATTCCTAATTCAATGTGAAAAGAGTAGAAAAAAGTTGAAATAGCATAGGATGATGGCACATAACAATAAAAGGAACTAACCCATCTAATCTTTAAACAACTTATTGCAAATTGTAACATCCCTAAGAAATATTATTAATTTAATTAAATACATAAAGAAAAGAAAGAAAAACATCATGATATTATTAATCCCAAAACGCGGGAAAATTAGATTGTTTAAACATCGCGCCACATTTATTAAAATCGTAGCATTTAAAACCTTACAATTTCCAAAACAAATCAAAACATAAGTTATAACATAAACAAAATCCTAGCTTAATCCCAGCTAGCTCTCACTCCGTCGCCTGAGCGTTCTCGGCATCACCTAAAACACCATCTACTCTCGTGTAACGAACTACACGATCATCACCATACACAAACAGAAAGGGTGAGCTTATAAAAGATTAAATAACATATAATAACACATAAATAACAATAGCACACCCATTTATTCTATTCCAATTAATTCTTGGCCAAGTCCCTAACTTCTTAAGGTTTTACAACCTTCAATTCACTTAACATTGTTAGCCTTGGACTCAGGGTTTATGATGCTCGCACGAACCTGCCCGTTCGTGGTCCTGCTTCTGTGAACCTCTCCGCTCGTAGTCCTACTCTACGGATCTGCCCGTCCGTAGTCCAACACACGTGATCCACCAGCTACGTACCTCCCCGCACGCAGCATCTCTCAAGTGTGAGCCGAACCATACGAACCTACCTCGCCCGTATCCTCACACGAGAGTAACTGAATATGAATCTCCCCGCTCATATCATCACGTGTTACCTCCATCCATGAACCTACCCGCTCATGGCACAGCATCCCCTGATCCAAGTTTCGCCTCAATTGCATCCAAACAACACACACAAACCACAAATCTTGCTTAGGCAAGAAGCTATAGCTTAAGCGATCAGGCCTGACTCGCTTAAGCTAGGCTCTCTCGCCTGGGCGAGCCTGTGACAGTAACAAGATACGATAACTCGCTTAGGCGAGACCTTACTCGCTTAGGCGAGAGCACACTTCGCCTAAACCCCAAAATTCTCTCGCCTAGGCGGCGAGTCCTGCAACCACAAGTAATCCATCACGCTTTCTGGCTTAGGCGAGTACCTCTCGCCTGAGCGAGGTGTTTTGTCGCCCAATTCCTGGGCTACTCGCCTGAGCGAGTTGCTTGACCAATATCCGGTTTCGTGTTACTGCTATTTTCGCTTGAGCGACCTTGCTCGCCTGAGCGAGAATGGCAGAACCTCCCATCTGTTCACACACACATACCCCAATTTTAAGTCCCTAAATCTTCATTACAACATACCAAGAGTCTAATTTTAACAACCATTCACGAGCACAGGTCATGTACACAAATAAACCCCCAAAACATGAGATTACACCTTACCAATTCGCGCATTGCAGAAACCATTAGCATATTCATATAGAAACTTAAGGGTTTGCTCAAATACCACAATCACAATCACAACTCCATAACAACATATAGAGCACTCAAATTTTTATAGCAAAGATACCATTATTCATTGCACACTACAGCAAACACAAAAAAATTACAGATTATGTATATAGCTACCAAGAAGAGCTCCCCTAACCTGGTTTCCTAGGATTTAAACAAGAAAGGATGATGGTTCTTCTTGCCCAAAATTAACTTCTCTTGGTGCCCTCTAATTCCAGCTCTCTTGATTCCCTCTAAAAATGAAATTCTTATTCTTTTAAGTGTCTCTAAATGCATTTTAAGGCCCATTATGGGTTGTTTTCCCATCTCTCTTGGCTGCCCATTGCCTCTAGAGTCTTCCCACTCTTTCACATTCAGACCACCATTTCATTAGCAAAAATAAAGAGAGCAATTTCGTTATGAATGAGATTTAAACACACATCCTTGAATTTCCAAAGTTAGGACACAACCAATTCAACCAAGGCATGTTTGTGTTAAATCCTCTAATTATATAATTATGTTAGTACCCAACATAACCATGCAATTTATTAAAATTAATAATCAATCAAATAACACACATATGACATACATAGGACTCAAACCCAAGTCCTCTCACATAATTAAAGTACTCTTAACCACTTGAGCTAGTACTTTTCTACATCATATCCCTCTGCATTAAATGCCTTAAAGGCTTCCATTACCCGCATTTATTAGATAATTATTTAATTAACTATTTAATTTTCCTGGGTCTTACACAAATCATCGAATGGCTCCTCAAGCATCCTTCATCTGAAAAGTTTAAGTCAACTTTCTAAAGTTTGAATTCTTGTATTATGAATTTTGTTATAAAGATAGTGTAAGAAAAGTTCTTATTGCATTCAACAATTAATATTTTTTAGTCTAAATCTTAATTCACATGTAACAAATAGATTATTTTAATTCATTGCTTAATTATTAGTATGTTTTATTTGTTTTCCATAATAATTTAGAAAAAAAGGTAAAAAAACTAAAAATTAATACCTGACAAACTAATATATTTAACACATAGTAACCCTAAAGGCCAAATATCTTAAGATAATAAAAGGAAAAATATATAAAAATAGGAGTTCCTCACTTAGGACCATAGGATCCAAGGGATTGTGTGTAACAATTGGGTAGACTAAATTTTATAGTGTGGCATGTGAGCATGGTGCATACTATTCAAGTTAATTTGGATTTAAAATATAAATAGAATCAATTTAATAACGATTTTGGTTTTTTCGAAACAAAAAAAATCACTTTTTTTGTTAAATTGTATGAAAGTGCTAGATGAAATCTTACTGTTCTCCTCTTTCTACTCTTCTTCAGGTTGTGCATCCACAAAATGGGATTCGTTGTTGCACTTCCCAACTTTCCTCTTCTTCTTGTTGTTGTTGTTGCTTCTACTGTTGTTCACTTTGTCCAACAACTTCAATGTTTCCTTCTCATCTATTAATCACCAACATCACCATGTAAACTAATATATCAACAAGTTCTCTTTATGTTTTTACTTGCAACCATCAATGGACTCATCACCTAATATCAATTAGCATCTTGGTTCTATTCTTTGTCTTTTTATTCATTTGCTTTATTATTTGTTTCATTTGTCATGTCTGTGTGATCTATATTATTAAAACTAGCATTATTAAAATTTTTGTGGCCTACATAGAAGATCAACTAGCATTCGTGTCTCTATTTTGCAGAAAAATTTAAAATATAGGTTTTTGACAGTTTTAGGATATATGTATTATTAAAATTTGAATGGCCTATGTAGGAAAAAAAGAGAAAAATGAATGATTTAAATTCACGCATCTTGATTTTTCTATGAAATGACTAGAAATCACATCTTTGTTATTTATGTTATTTCCCTCCTTGGTATGATATATATTAATGAATGAAAATGTTACATATTTAGTTATTGGTGAACCATATTTCTTATATGTTAGTTTTGAAATGGTGATTTTAGCTAAGAAGGGGGGAGGGGGTTGAATTGGCTTTATAAAACTTTTTTTGAAAGCTTAAACCTCTTTTCAATTGAATCAAATAGATTGGAAAGTTTGGATGTAAATACAGCAAACCAATACACTTTCAGTCAAATAAAATATAAAATAGCAGACTAATTTGTTCTTTGAGCTATAAAATAGTCGATTAAAAAGATAAATCAGTCGGCTAAAATACTAGAGATTTATGCAGAATTCGCAAATTCAACTCAAACAACAATCTCTTACATACAAGACTTGTTCCAATCAATATTTATAACAAGTATAAAGTCTCATATTACACAAGAACGAATTAAATCACACCAAATAATGAATTGCTTGGTTTTCTTGAGTTTTTAAAGAGATTCAAAGTGAGTGAGATGAGGGAGAGAGAATTGCACAGTTGTTTTTATACTGGTTCACTCAATCACAAAACTACATCCAGTTTACTAGGACAACCTAAGCTTGGTTTCCACTATATTCAAAATTTTTACAAATCACACACCAAGATTACACTTTTGAACAAAGAAACTCACAAGATTTTTGACTCACAAAAATCTAGACACACCCTGCAAGAATCACAGTTACAGACCTGAAATCACATCAGACAAACTAACCAGAGGCACAAGAACATCCAAACTTGATGGTGGTTGTCCCTAGCCAACCATACATGTGTTCTTCAAGCTACTCACAAGCCCAAACGCCTCCAAGATCAACCAAGATCTTCAAAACACGAATTGTAGTTGTGTATTGCAAAGAGAGAGCTTTCCAGAGAATAATGACAAAGTTTCGTGCACAAAAACTCATATACACACCTCTGCTTGTGAAAACACATCTTATATAGTCTGGTTTAAGTGAAAACAGTCGATTGAATTTTTCATACAATCAGCTGATTTCACTTGACTTAAGTGAAATCATTCGATTGAAAAATAATTCAACTGACTGAATGCATTCATACTAAAAAATATAAACAACAAGCCTTTTAACCTGTTAAAACTCATTTTAACAAACTAAAAGATACACACTAAGGCACACAAGACATCTAACCTATGTCTTATAGCCTACCAACATGATATAACACTAAAACATTACATTTAACATGTTATTTTCATATTTAACACACTAAAACCTAATCTTCAAGAGGATCTTCATCAATCTTCATCAAACACCTATGATCTTCATGCACATGACTTTATCAATTCTTTGCTTCAAGCTTGCTTGTGCCAAAATTATATTTTTATATATTATATCTTATAAGTGTTATTTTATAAAATACTCATTGCCATTTTGTTTAGGTATCTATTTCAATGGATAAATCTTGGATTGCTAAGCCTCAAAATACAATTGAATATTCAATTGGTTTAAAAGAATTCCTAGATTTTGCTTTTGAGAATGGGGCTATTGGAGATAAAATTAAATGCCCATGTCCCAAATGTGGGTTTATGAAATGGCAAACTAGAGGTGTAGTTGAGGAGCACTTGATTTTAAAAGCATTTCCCATAAATTATGTTATATGGAATCTTCATGGTGAGAAACAAATAGAAGATATTTCTAGTAATGAAGATGATATACGAAAGGCATTTCGTTTTGAAAATCCAATGGAAACAATGATTAATGAAGCATTTGGGCACTATAGGCAAGAAGGTACTAATCTAGGCATAACACAACCATTGGGTGTAGAGGATGTTTTGAATGAAAGGCCAAGGAAGGATCATAATGAGTTCAATGAGTTTCTCAATGATGGAAATCAAACATTGTGTGATGGGAGCAAGTACACAAAATTAGAATTTGTAATCAAATTATATCATATCAAGGTTTTGTGTGGATTAAGTGACAAGGTAATGACTATGATCCTAGATTTGTTAAAAGATGCATTTAATGAAGCAAAGTTGCCTCTTTTTTTTTATGAGGCTAAGAAAATCATCAACAAACTTGGTCTTAACTATACCAAAATATACCATCCTCGAGGAAGAAAAGAAGAAGGTAATTCTTTCATTTCACTTGATAGTGAAATATTAATTCAATAATTTATTTAATGAGCCTCTTTTATATGTCTATGTCTTGAATTTCTTACAAATTGTTTTCATCTTCCATTCTTACCTATTTTCTTTTCTTTCGAAAGAGAAAAAGATCAATTATTTTTGCTTTCATCTCTCAACTGTTCTCTTCCATTCGAAGAAATAAAGAAGAAGGTAATTCTCTTTTGTCTCACTTGATAGTGAAATATTTGTTTAATAATTTATTTAATGAGCCTCTTTTATATTAATTTTTTATTTTATCAACATAGAAGAAAAAATGATTGTACTGTGTGTTTTTTATAATTGAATTTTAAGTGTGATTTGATTATCATCGAATTTTCTTTTGGTATTTATGTCTCTCAATTTTTTATTAGATTATGATAAATCATTTTTTAGTATTATTTTTTTTAAATAGGTATATTGATGAAAAATAAAGGAATATATTATTTAAATAGGTATATTGATAAATCATTTTTGGTATTTATGTCTATCAATTTTCTTCGTATACTTCATTTTTTATTGTGTTAGTGACAATAATGAAATGTATAAATTTTGGATGTATTATTTGGGCACCCCCAACAATGTTGGTCAAGATCCGCCACTGAAGAGAGATATATTTGTAAATCAATATTATGGAAAGTATTCACTCTTATTTTCTAATACATATATACAAATCCTTATTGGTATTATGAAATAGTTGTAAATGTATTTCAAAATTGTTATAGGACTTCTTATTATCGATTAATAAATATTGTGCTAAAAAAATTAAGAATAATTTTTAAAACATTATCGAGCTATATTTCTAAAGTTAATAATGTATTTTAAAATTTTCATTTCTTAAAAATAATATATAATCGTACATGTTTACGAGGTAATGATGATAAGAAAATGAATTTGTAACGAGTTTCGATTCAAGTTTAAATTAGACAAAGTTTATATATATATATATATATATATATATATATATATATATATATATATATATATAATATGATATGAGTATATCTTTGTCACTTGGTTGACATAAATTTGTCTCAATCATATTTGACTAAAAAGGGACCACCTTGGTAGATTATTGATATTGGTAAAATATAATCAAGTTAAGAAAAAAAGTTTAAAGGAGGATCGATCAACCAAGATAATTGGACCATGTGCCCTAGGATCATCAAAGTAAGGGCCTATGAGCAGTAATTTAAGTAGCACGTTGCACAAGGTAAATTGACTATGTTTATTACTTATTACTACATTTATTGTCATCTAAGACATTTTGACTTGAGTGTCAGATAAAGTATCTTAAGTACTTGTGCCTGATAGTTGGTACTCATGAATATTTATTATTGCGAGTAGCGGGTATTTCAATACATGTATTTATAAATAGTCGAATGCAAGTATCATATTATTTGTACCTATAATATTTTTATCCTAAAAATATTAAATTAAATTTTAATTTATATTTTATTAATTTAAATTTAATTAAAATTAAAATTATATTTTATTAGATTAAATTTAATTAACGTTAAAATTTAATTTATATTTAATTTAATTTATATTATATATTTTATTATAAAAATTTATAATATTTTTTTTTTAAATATTCACGTATATTTATAAATTTTTAAACTGACAAGTATCTTTTACATAGATATGCAATAGATAAATAAATAAGTAGGAGTTGATCTTTTTTCCAACTCAGACCGCGGATAGGACAATATCCATTTTTATCCCTACCTAAAGATTAACATTATATATGGTAATATTTTTTTATTACAACCGGTATTATTGCAATATTCATTATGAGAGTCATCATTATCATAATTATGATTTGTACCGAAATTATTATTCTTCTTATTATCAACACAATCATCGAATTATTACTGCCATATGAATATAATGATGATCTAATTTTGTTAATATCATACAAAATTTAAATTATTTTATTAAGCTGTAAAGTTAGTCGGTGAGTTTGACTCAACCTAATGGATCAAATGTGGAAAGTGGGGTTAGCTCAACTAAAATTGAATTTCCTTCAAACTATTATTTTATGTTGTGATCAATATATGACATGTTGAACCAATTAAAAATAAAAATGTTTAGGTTTTAATTTATGTTTTAATATAAATTTAAAAGATAAATAATATCAAATTAATTAGGTTAAATATTTTTAAAATCTAATTAGTTTATTGATTAGTCAAAACTAGCCAAATTGATCAAATTATATTTATGCCAAAGTGTTTCGTGTCTATCTCTAATCACATTGCCATTTTTTTATGGCTTTGGTGGTTTATTTGGAAACTTATAATTAAAGAATAATTTTTAAAATTAAAATCATCTTAAACTAAAGTTAATTGTGATTTTTAGAATTTTGAAACTTGAAACTAAAAATTATTCCGAAAGAGTTTAACGCTTTGAAAAATGGTTGTGAAAAAAAATCGAAGAAGATAATAGCTATAACTTTATAAAAAAAAAAAAAAACTCTATGTTTGATATACACAAATATCTAGGAAAATAGAAAATAACTTTTGGATCTACTATAACGTAGTTTGCACTGCCTATCCTAGTAATTTGGACTTATTATGACATACTTTGCATTACCTGTCATAGTAAGTTAGATTTACTATGATAGGTTTAACAAAAAATTGTTATAGTAAGTTCACTAATTGTCCCAGCATCGTCAACTTGTGCAGTGGTAAGTTAGACTTATTATGATTGTTAATCGGACACCTATCATAGTAAGTCAGACTTACTATGACAGATTTCTGCAGTGTCATAAAAAGCGCGCATTTTCTATGACTCTTGAAACTATGACACCAGAATACCTGTCATAGTAAGCTCGTTTTACCTGTCATTATAAGCCCATTTTTCAGTAGTGAGTCTCTCATTTAAATTCAAATTCTAGATCAATTTAGTTTTACATCTTTAATAAATGCATGAATTTAGTCACTTTTACCAAATTTTATTAAGTTTATTTGACGTTTCAAACACATTTCTCAGTTAATACTAAAGAGAAAACGTGTCAAACTATGTAAACAACTCAAATGTTGTCACAAAACGCGTTTAAAACATCAAATCAACTTAACAAAATCTAATTAAAAGGACTAAATTACATATGTCTAAAGTTTGAGGACTAAATTACATATGTCAAAGTTTCAAAGAATGACAAATTTCAATTTTGAATGAAAATTAAGGGGATCAAAAACATATTTAATCCTAATAAAAATTGTTTCGGTGCATGTTCACCAAAATTATTGATTTTATAAATGAATTCTACTTTATTCTTGACAATTATTTTTTATTTGAACAACCAATTTTTTCCTTTTTGTATATATTTGCTTACTAATGTAAATTAAATATTCTTTTTACACAAATGTTAATTCAAAGATATTATTTTCTTTTATGCATTTTGTAACGTCCCATTTAAATATAATATAATTAAATGAAACATTACACACAATAGTAATAGATGTCAGGTCTTACAGTATAACTACTACTCCTTACAGTTATCCAAAGGAAAACAAGAAATGACCTAAGGCACACCACGATGCCAGTAACCAAGCATAATAATAATTCGACAGTATTTCAAAATAAACCCAAAGACAGAAAAATACACGGGCCATAGCCCTGAAAGAGACTCAAATGAACAGAACCCAGCCCAAATGGCTACGTAGCGGAACCTCCATCATCCTGATGAGCATGGGTGTTTCTCACATCTGCTCACATCAATAAATTGATGATCATCGCAAAAGGAGGAAACCACACATATAGAACATACAACAAACAAACAGCAGGGTAAGCTAGAGTAGTAAGAAATTTATCATACAATACATAATATTTCACAGTCCAAGATGTATATGCCAACCAAACATGTTATGACCTTTCAACCAATACACTAAGACTCAGACACGACTCATCCAAATACATATAATTAGTCAGATTCAGCGGATGCTTGCACTTGTGGTGGATTTCCCTGCTCTACCAAGTTGCTTTCCCCCGAGCTATGTGTTACAATGTCTCAACCCCCACACACAAGGTTAGACCTTAATGGGTTTCAGGCCTCCTGCTACTCTCACCACAAGAGTCAGTCCGCTCTATGTGAGACTAACTGACTCCTTAGAGTGTCAGGATGCAACCTTACCTTGAATCCTTACTAAATTATATAAGTGGGGCACCACCATGAACTCCCACTAACAGGGGTCATGGAATTATGTCCCGACCAACTGAGGCACCACCATGAGGTCTCACCTAGAGGCTCATGGAATTACGCCTTAACCTAAACCAACAACATGTTCCAACAACCAATATACAAGTATTGCTCATACCAATTCCATGTCACTTTAGTACCAACCATCCCATACATGTATCATGCCAAATCGTTGTTAAACTCATAAACCACAAACCATCATTCATCTTGCTCATGCAAAATCACTCAACTCATGCTTTAAAAATATATAATCAGTCCAAATATATGACCAACGTCCAAAAACCAAGAAACCATAGAACAAACGCACTTCTCGCCCAGCTCCTCGCTCAGGTAAAAGGGTCTCGCTCAGGTGAGAGGGTCTCTCGCTCAGGCGAGGGCTCGAAAAGAGGAACAGTGGCATTGTCACGTACTCTCACTTAAGCGAGACCTCATCGCCTGAGCGAGATGTGCTCTTGCTTAAAACTGGAGCTCGTCGCTTAAGCGACAGCTTGCGCAGGCAATCTGGGTGAGTTACTGCTAATCTCACCTAGGCGAGACAGGCTCGCTTGGGCGAGAAAATCAGAACCCTCCACTGTTCGCGTATGCACAATTCAATCATTTAACCACACCAATCACACAGTCCATATTCATATCATCAAAACTTCACTCAGGCTTACAAAATCACGAAAAAATAGCAGAACTCATCAAATATGACTTAAAACGCGAAACCCTAACTTCCCTTACCTAGAAATAGATAGTACAAGACCCCGACACTGAACCATGGAGCACAACAACTCTAGAATTAGATTTGCGAGCTAGAACCAGTGAGCAGAAGTGGGGTTATTACGGAAAACCTAACAATGACCACGAAACTAGATCAGAGAGAAAAATTATGAGTTGAAGAACACTTACGTGAGCATAAATGAGGTCGAGCTAAACTTGAATCTGATTAAACTTTGAAACCTTAGCAAAGCTTTGGATGAGGAAAAAGGGAGAGGAATGAGTACTGTTTTTGTAAAAGTGAAACCAGAATGGGGTTTGGCTGCTTTAGGGGGGCCTTGGCACTCAATGGGCCAATCTTAGGCCCATTTGATTAAGATAGGCCCTTAAGATTTAGGGCAGAAAGGAATAAAAATTAAAGTGGGTCTTACACGTTTCTATTGTTGAAATTAAAAAAAAAAATCAAATCATTTTTTATAATTTAAATAAAAATTAGTTAATTTTATTTAATTAATTTTATTATAAAAAAATTTCAAACATTTTAATTAAAACTAAATTAAAATTTTTCTAAAATTTGATTAAAAGATATTTCTTAGATTACTTGGTAATGTTGGATGTAAGACTCGTGAAATTTAATTAATTAAATAAATAAATAATTAATAAATGAGGGAGGGAAGAACATTTATGACATTAAATTATGGTTGGTATGACGTAGAAAAGTGCTAGCTCAATTGGTTGAGATTACTTTATATATGTGAGAGGACTTGGGTTTAAGTCCTATGTATGTTGATTTTTGTGTTATTGTTTTTAGGTTAAAATACTTTTTTTGTCCCAATTTTCGTCAAGTTTTTTTAAATAAGTCCTAATTTTGGTTTTGTGTTCAAATAGGTCCCAATTTTTGTCAATTTTGTTCAATTGGGTCCTTTTTTGCTAACACCGTTTAAATCATTAACGGCCATGAACAGTGACTGCCACGTGTCACTTCGTGGTTTTTTTGAACTTTTTTACTTTTTTTTAAGTTTTTTTAATTTTTTTTTAATTTTTTTTAATTTTTTTTAAATGTACACGTGTCAACCTAGGAGCGTGCCACATGTCACTTCGTGGTTTTTTTGAATTTTTTTTGAATTTCTTTGATTTTTTTTAAATGTCCACGTGTCAACCTAGTAGTGTGCATCGTGTCAAAGTCAATGTTCTAAATTCAATTTGGTTCCTATATTTGTTAGTTTTGTTCAATTAGGTCCCAATTTTTGTTAACATTAACCAATTTGGTCCCTCTCCCAATTAAAACCAAATTTAATTTTTATATTAAAATTCACATTTTTTATTAAATATATTTATATAATATATTAAAATTCACATCATTATAACTTTGATATAAAAATTAAATTTGGTCACATCTTCGATAGGTGGTTGGAAAATGGTCATAAGGAGATGGTAAATGGCATTAACAACTCAATTAAAGACTGGATTTTCGTTTAGGTAATTATCCTAGTTTTTAGACACCCTTTAAAAAAGAAAGATTTGGCTTATAGTTAGAGTTTTGCAAAACTGAGGTTATACCAGAAAGCTAAGCACGAAAATCATAGAGATTGGTGAGGTTTGAGTGAGGTTCTGAAGTCAAAGTGAGAGCACACCAGAAAGGGGGAACGTTGGTGATCATTGGAGTCCTTCAAGCAAACCAATTATAAGCAAAAGGATCCAAGTTAAGGGA
>Ga0214543_1002284_pt1 | contig 37674 bp, 30 predicted proteins | sample CNSS2metaG_FD_160094 | JGI IMG/M metagenome (GOLD analysis project Ga0214543, IMG submission 160094) | Root nodule microbial communities from cowpea collected in UCLA plant growth center, Los Angeles, California, USA - CNSS2 | ecosystem: Host-associated > Plants > Roots > Nodule | place: USA...
TGTTAATATGAGCAGCTCGTTTATGCCATAACCAAGGATTTTCTTCTTTAACAACCAAACAAGTTATATCACTAGATGATGCATTATCAAGATCAATCAAGTAAATGTTATTGTGTCTCATACCTTTCAAGGTTACTTCTTTGGAGTCCTTTTGATGAATAGTATAGTAGTCACTCTCAAATATTACTTTGAGTCCTTTATCGCATAATTGGCTTATACTGAAAAGATTGTGCTTTAATCCTTCCACATACAGTACATCCTTGATCTCCAAAGTATTTCCTCCACCTACATCACCTGTTCCAAGTATTTTTCCTTTGTTGTTATCCCCATAAGTGACAAATCCTTGTTCCTTCTTTTTAAAGTTCTTAAACTTCTTTCTGTCTCCAGTCATGTGTCTTGAACAACCACTGTTAAGATACCACATTGATCTTCTGGATTTAGAAGTCATCTGCAAAATAAGGAAACAATTCATTTAGGTCCCCAACAACTTGTTTGGGTCCTTGGGGTTAGAAAAAAAATATCTACTTGTCGCAAGATTTTGTGACTCCGTGATGGCTGTCACTTTCGGCTACCAAGTCTTGTTCAAGGATTTAAGAATTTTTATATTTAATTCATCAGTGTCAAAAGTTTTACCTAGACCTGTGAGATGATTGACGATATGTGTGAATCGTTTCTGCACATCATAGATAGTTTCTCCTTGTTGCATCCGAAACATTTTTGTATTCTTGGATCAAGGAGTTCTTGCGTGCCCTTTCCACATCGTCTGTTCCTTCATGAGTCACACGCAATATTTCCCACATATCTTTTGCACTGGTGCAAACTGAGATCCTGTAAAACTCATCTAGGGTTAAAGCAGATGAAATTATATTTCTAGCTTTTACATCATACTAAGCTCGTCTATTTTCGTCTACTGTCCATTGTGAGAATGGCTTTGGTTCCTGCACATCATTTACAACATTAACAGGAACAAATAGACCGTTTACCATAGCGTCCCAAATACCTCTATCAACAGATTCCAGAAAAATTTGCATCCTAACTTTCCAGAAAGGATAGTTTTCACCAGTAAATAGGGGAGATCTGTTGATAGACGCACCCTCAGCAAAGGTTTGATTTTGTCCAACCATTTTCGAAAAATTTGAATAACTATCAAAGCAAGCTCTGATACCAATTGTTGGTATCACGTAGCGGAATGTTTAAGCGTTTGGACAAAAACCAAGAGGGGGTGAATTGGTTTAAGTAATAAAATTAATACTTTAAAATTTTTCCAAAATTTATCGATTAAATCAAATAGTAATTTCTCTAAACACAATAATAGATGAAATAAAGAGATAGAGAAGAAGATTGAACACAAGTATTTATACTGGTTCGGATCAAAAGACCCTACGTCCAGTTGTTTATCTCTCAAAAACGAGATTAACTAAATCACTAACAAATAACATATTACAATCAGATAGTAAGAGTTTAAGGAAAGAAAACACCTCTCTTGAACACACAAGAGATGAACACCTTTCTCTGAATCACACAGAGAACTTTGACCTTAGCTTTCCTAGCAACAGCAACAACACTCAATCTCCTAGAACACTTCTCAGGAAAAGTTATCGCTCTACCCACATTGTAAGACCCGGGAAAAATTAGACTAAAGGAAAACACATGAAAAAGAAATTATAGTTTGATTAATATTGTTGAATTATTTAATTTAATTACTTTATAAATGTATTAAATGTGGAATAATTATTATTTGAGTGATTTAAGTGATTGTTGCATTTTATTTAATTAAATGAGTGATTAAAGTTGCTATTTATCTAATTTAAGGAATTATGGTTGTGGTGTATAAGTGATTTAATTCGTATAATGCATATAATATCATGTGATTTCATGTAGTTTAGTGGTGAAAGTTTCTTGCATTGGTGAGCAGGTTCATGGGTTCGAATATGATCGGCGGAAATTGGTTTTTTTGTGAGTTTTAAGTTCAATTTTCGTCCTTTAAGAAGTGGGCCCACAGAACATGAATCTACTTTCTCTTTCTTCCCACGGGAATGCGAATGCAGGGCTTAGTGCATGGCTATATGATGCATATATAATTTGTTGTAGTGATTGCACCAGAATAATATAATATAACATCAAATTGTTATTTTTTATCTATCTTTTTAATTGTGATTTAAAAATAAATGGCCAAGAAAAATAAATTTAAATTAGAGAATATTAACAGAAAAGATTTGGAGTAAGAGGGGTATATAGGTTAAAAAAGTTAGGGTTTTAGAAAGAGGAGAGGAGAGAAACAAAAAGAGAGAAGAGGGATGAAAGATTTCAGCGGCTGTGCTAGAGAAGAGAAACATTCCAAAGAGGCCCATTAGGTTGGGGAAGCCAACCTTGTTTTCTTCTACTGTTTTCTTGTTGTTTGTTTGATGAGTGAAAACTTGAAAAACACGTGTGTAGTGTAGGGAGAAGTTAATCTTTTGTATATTGTCTTTCTGCCATGGAATCGGTGGATGTGTTATTGTTTTAATATTGCATGGAGTGAGATTTGTTTTCTGTTTTAGTTTGAATCTTGGTTTTAATTTCTCGTTTCTTGGGGTTTAAAGAATGAAGTTGAACCTTTGAGTTGTTCCTTATTCTATACGATCATTGAATGAATTCGTGATGGTTGTGAGTGGTATTATGCGTGTTGTGAATCTATTTAGTGAAGCGTGTTGGTAGTGCAGTAGGAACGTTTCTGCATGAAGTTTTATTGGGTTGATCATGGTGTGGGTTGAATGGTTCGTATAGGTTCAGTGTTACTATTTTTTTTACTCCATACCATGCATGTTAGTTTTTTTTTCGTAACGGTTTTCTTTTCATGGGGAAAAGAGGGGAATGCTTTATTGAGATGTTTAAATTTGTTGGACTCTGGTTCTTGGTGCGGCTCCTCATGGTTCACGCCTGGGTTGAGGGTTGAGTTTCCGGAGAAGTGGTTGCTGGCATTGTTGGTGACGTGCAGTGTCCAGAGCAGTTGGATCATGTGCAGGGTTGGAGTGCAGGAGTCACTGCGTGTTTCTTTTAGGGTTCTATGGACAGGCGTTCATGGTGTGGTAAGCATAGAAAGTGGATGCTGAAACTATTTGGTACAGGGTTCTTTCTCGGGTGCTTTACGGGGTTGGAGAAAAGAATATTGTGGGTAGTTTTCTTCACTTTGCAGGGATGGGAAATGGTTTCTAGACACTATCTCTTTCTTGCTTTCTAATAATTCCACATAAAGATATATATCTTTTGTTTTATTCAAGTGATGGCAGCTGTTTCCCTATTAACCCTACATGCTTCCCTTTCTTTCTTTCTTTCCTCTTGATTCTCGGTGCAGTGAGGTTCGAGTTGCAAGAGAGTGAAGCAAGCAGTGAGTGCAGTAAAGTAAGGTGTATGTGGGTTATGTGTGAGCAATGAAGTGAAAATAGTGAGTGAAGGGAGGGATAAGCGTGGTCGTGTGTGTTACGTGAAGTTGGTGCTAGTGTGGTGGAGTCTTAGTTCATGCATGGTGCATGTGGGGGTTGTGAGCGAGAGGGTTTGAGTGATGTGGGCCATGGGTACGTGAGTTGCAGGTGTGGTGAGTGCATGCGGGTTAGGTGCGTGAGTATTAAGTGTGGTTTGAGTGTGAGTCAGTGGAAAAAAAATTAAAGGTGCAGGTTTAACCATGGTTTTGTTTTCCAAGTGTAGCATGTGGGATTCAATATTGCATGGGCTGGTTTGTGTTTCTTCACTTTGCAAGAGTAGAGTGGGTTCTTAAAATCTTTTCTCTTTCTTTTCTCTCTCTTGTTATAGGTATCATGTGAATGCATGGGATTAATGGGGTTCTGTGCTCTTTAGTTCTTCAATTAATCCCCCTCAATTAGACAATTAAGAATAACAATAAAAATACTCTTATTAAGAAATAATAAAACTGGAAAATAAATTACAATAGCAAATAAAAGATAACTATGATGTAGACCTTTAAAACTCTTGACTCATGTCATCACCTTCATCATATTTATCAAACTTATGTTCTAAATTAGAAATCCTAGAATCTAGCACTAGTACAAATTTTGCTTTTTACCTCGCCTTATATGCCTCGGTTGGTCAGGAACCGAAGCATGTAATGGCGCGGTGGCATTTTTGCAATTTCAGGCAACTTTTATGTCTCGGTTCAGCGAAAACCCGAAGCAAAAGAGGGTTATATGCTTCGGTTCAAAAAAACTGGTGCCAAAAGAGGGTTATATGCCTCAGTTCCAAAGACCCGAAGCCAAAAATGTGGCTGGATTCAAAAATGCCACTAACCATTACGTCTTTGGCCTCGGGTGTCATTGAACCGGGGCCAAATAGGGCTATAGCCTCGGTTATTAATTGAACCGAGGGCATATAGTTTAATTAGGGTTCAAAATTCGCGAACCCCCTTTTCTTCCCCGCGGTGCATTTCTCCTCTCTCTCTCTTTCTCTCTACAACCTGTTGCTCCAGCCACCCACCACCACCACGCGAAGCTCTGCAACCACGATGTGCTGCCACTGCGCTGCTCCGGCCACCGTCTCCGCAAGCCGTCGCCGGTGGAAACTTTTCTCCTGCAACGTCGCCGCAACTCCTTCGCCTTCGTGGTCGCGCCTCGAGCGCCATGAATGGGGGGACGTCTTCGACGTCCTCAAGCGCCCCCGCCTCGTTCGCGGCCACGGCAACCGGATCCTCATGGTCGGCGGCCTCAAGTCCTCGTTCGCCCTCAACGCGCCCTGCTCCACCATCCTTGTCCTCCGACTCGACCTCGACAAGCTCGAGTGGGACGAGGCAGCGCGCATGCCGCTGGAGATGTTCCGCGCCTTCCGTGAATCGACAAAGTTCAAAGTCTTCGGAGGCGGTGACAGGGTTTGCTTCTCCGCCAAAAGGATCGGGAAGCTCGTGCTCTGGGACCGGTGTGCCGCCGAAGGGGAGCACGCAGTAGCAGTGAGGTGGGTGGAGGAAGGAACGAAAACGGGGCGTGAGGGGAAGTGCTTTGCAGAGGTAGAAGTAGAAGTAGAAGGAGAAGGAGATGAAAGGTAAATGGGTGGCAGTGTAACCGAGAGTGGCAGAGGTAAAGGAGAAGTGAGAAAGGTAAGAGGCGTAACCGAAAGAGATGATGATGGTGGCACGGAGGAGCGTCTGTGGCTGTGGATTTGGAATTGCCTGGCTCTCTGACGCTCTTTCTTGTGAGCGTTTTGGTGGCCCCCTAAGGCCTGGGAGTTCGCGAAAACCCGCTTGCAGTAGTGACACCTGAATTTTTTGTCCTCTCCGACATCGTATTTCCTTTCTGCAAATTCCTCTTGCTCTGTTAGTGGGAAACCAAACAGTTTTGGTGCTAAAAATTGAACAGTGGCGGTGGATCGATAACCTTCACGGGAATGGCGACGGGGTATATGGCCTCGGTTCTTACCATAACCGAGGCCAAAGGCTCTGCGAAATTTTTAATTAAAAAAATATTGTTGAACCTATGGCTCCGGTCCCTCTGCAACCGAGGCAGAAAAGTGTTTTTACGGCCTCGGGTGATAACCGAGGCCAAAAGGCACCCCCTTTTGGCCTCACCCCAATATGCCTCGGTTCTAAAACCGAGGCAGAATGACAAAAATAACCGGGGCCAAAAGCCCTTATTACACTGGTGTAGTCCTCTAATTAAGCCAGTGACTTCTTCATGTCGGTGAGTGGAGAGAAGAAAGAATTCTTCAAGTCTCTAGTTTAGGTTTAAAATGTGATCCTCTAAAGAAGAGGATGAGCCACCAACACCACTTGATGATCCAATATTTGTGTCAATGGGAGGAATAGGAGCAGTGGGAGGATTCTCTTCTTCTTCATTGTCAGAGGGCGGCATATCATCCTTATGAATGTAGGTATTCCCAAAAAGAATAAATTTCATCTGCTTCAAGGAGTTTTCCGCAATTTTGTTTGCCTCAGTGGTCTTATGACGCAATCTCTTGGCTTTGAGCATGGTGTCAAGAATGATGCTTGGCCAATAGATAGGGATGTGGTTGAGCATGGCATAGATGATCATAAGATCTGCTTCACTGCACTGTGCGTGATTTGTACCACGTGGACATAAAATCCAAACAAGAAGATAGTGAAGTAGACGCTCATCTATTTTGAGAGGCCCTGCTAGCAATTGGCGGCCTATTTCTTGATCCTGTCGTCGCATAAAGGATCTATAAGCAAAAATTTTGTTGAACCCTTCAATGCCAGTAGTGAGGATTGGAGATGTGCCATCATGAATGGGAAATTGAGCAACATTTTCCCAAATATCATCATCTAGAATGATGTCAACACCTTTCACCTTTGTAAAACCCACTCCATCTCTGAATTTGTAATTGAAGTAGAAGGCTCGTACCAAATCGGGGTAGTATGTGCCTTGCATTTCTGTGAAGAATTTTACCCCTTGTTCAGCAAGAAAAGCAGGAATTGTGAAATGGCGATTGACAAACCATTGAGACTAGATGAATTTCGGAGTGATAAGGGGCTTGTCTTTCCACAATGTGATGAATTCAGATCTTCTTTCTTCATCTGAAATCCATCCTTCAATGGAAGCAGTCCTGGGTGCAGTTGAGGGTTGAGAGGCACCAGATGCAATCCTTCTGCGGGTAGGAATCTTTCTACGTGAAGGTTCAGCCATTGTTGAGTTAAAGGAGAGAGAAGCTTTGAGAGTTTTGGAGAATTTTGAGAAAATGAGAGGTTCTTGAGTGTTGATGGTGAGAAAAGAGTGTTCTGGCGACCAAAATGTCTTGATATTTATAGAGAAGTGTCCCCAATGGTCATATACACGTGTTTTAATGCAAATCTAGCCGTTGCAACGGCTAGTTTTTGAATTTAGTTGGTCCAACGACGTGTAATAATCGATTATCAGAAGGTGATAATCGATTATTGGTTCATGAACTGGGCAAAATATGAATCTTGACGAGCTGATAATCGATTATCCTAAGTGATAAATGATTATTCCAGTGAGTTTTTGATTTTTGGCTCAAAATTAAGGATAATCAATTATTGCCCCAAATAATCGATTATTAGAGAATGTTTTTGAATTTTAAGGTTGAGAATTTACAGATAATCGATTATAGCCCCAAATAATCGATTACTCCATAATGTTTTGGGATTTTTTAAGAGTGTTTGATAATCGATTATTGACACTTATAATCGATTATTGATGCTATTTTTCGGATTTTTAAGGAATTTGAGTTTTTGGCAATTTAAGAGATCTCTAATATGCCTAAGTCTCTTCTTAGTTCATAAAATCTATCTTTAGCTAAAGGTTTGGTAAAGATATAAGCTAATTGATGCTTTGTATCTACGTATTCTATCTCACAATTCCCTTTATTAATGTGATCTCTTAGGAAATGATGCCTTATTTCAATGTGATTTGTCCTAGAGTGCATTATGGGATTTTTGGTTAAATTAATAGCACTGGTATTATCACATTTAAGAGGTATGTGATTTAGAAAGTGGTTATCGATTATCACTAGTGATAATTGATTATTCCAGTGTGTTTTATGAAAAACAAATTTTTGAACAAATAATCGATTATCAGAGGTGATAATCGATTATTCCAGTGCTTTCTTGAAAAAAAAAATGGTTCAGCTCAGGATAATCGATTATCCTAAGTGATAATCGATTATCACTTTGATTTTTCGAGAAATACCAGAATTTTCTTGTACAATATTGATTCTAACTAATCTAATTACACTTTACAAGATATCTTTAAACACAACAATACATATTCTTCATATTGACTTCCAGATGGCTCTCAGGCTTCTTTTATCATCATCAAAATCTTGCTTCAGCATTTAGACTTGTATTGCTTTTGCCAACAGAGTTGGCCTAATCTCTCTTGAGAGCACCTAAACACCACCATAGTCTCCCTCATTGGTTGAGTCATATAGCTTGGAGGAGGAGTTACCATCTCACAACTTAAACACAAAAAATTGAGACACCTTCCTCCATTTCCATAATTTTTCGCACACCACTCTATCTTGGAATCTCTAACTTGGGTTGAGTTATACAACTTGGATGGAGTATACCATCAAAGTCAAGTATGTGATTAACATAATGTGACAAAAATGATATTTGAGATAACGTTTCAAACATTCATTTGATTCGATGATACAAATCGTAAATCATATTGCATACGTAAGATTGTATAAATTATATAGATTAAGTATAGCTTTAAATCCTCATATGGTCTTCGTTTTCGTTTGAAAATCTCAATTAGGTCATTGATAAGTGTCAAGAATAAATAAATTTTCCATTTGAAATTGACACTTATCATCTATCAAATGGTGTTATGTGTGTACAAAACAAACCTCCTTAGCTTAAGATACAAAATGAGATATTGAGAAATAGACTTTTATGAATTATAATGATATTTTGCATCAGAATTGGAATGCATAGAAAAAGGCATTAAAATAGAGCTAAGTTGAGTAAAGTTGAAGGACTCATGATATGTACATGTTTTAACTCTTGTTATTAGTGAGTCTTGCTTGTCTTGAAACACAAAGTTCCTTCATAGCCTAGCCAAGTTACAAGTTCAAGAAAGACTTCAGTGATCCATGTTTATTATGTGTAGACAATGCTTTTAAATGAGGTACAAAATCAAGTGAAAGCTTGCAAGGTTGTTTGGAGTGTAAAGATACTTAAGTTGGGGAGTACATTCAGATTAAACCAGATCGAAAAACATGAGTGAAAATCCATGTTGGTTCCAAAACTATGAACTTCTATGAGTTAGTATTCGTTAAAAAATGGATGGATTCTTTTTTTGTTCCCTCTCTTGCTTTCAACGTGTTAAAAGTAGTTCTTTAACAACCCATGAAACTCATCATATTTCCTTTCTATCTTGTTCTGCTTTGCTTGAGGACAAGCAAAGAGCTAAAGTGTGGGGTGTAGCGATAAGTGTAAAAAATAAGTAAATTCTCCATTTGAAATTGACACTTATCATGTATCAAATGGTGTTATTTGTGTACAAAACAAACCTCCTTAGCTTAAGATACAAAATGACATATCAAGAAATAGAGTTTTATGAATTATAATGATATTTTGTTGTTTTGCAATAAAAATAAAAGAAAATATCAAGTATGTAGCTGAGGCACAATTCTGGAGCTAATCCATGGAAGTAGAAAAGACAGGATAACTTCTTTGGACCTTCTGGCTAAGCACAAGAAATGCAACTGAGCCTCGTGAGAAAATCCTCTTTGCAAGGAAACCTGGAGCCCAAATCCACGAGGTTGAGCAACCAAGAAAACCCTTCTAAGAAGGAAAGGTCACGTGCTAAGCACCGGAACAATGGGCTAAGCTGAGAAGGAAACCCACTTGTGAAGTAACCCTTGTGGCTGAGCACAAAAAATTGGACTGAGCACCGCCCAAAAATTCCTATAAATAAAAAGCTTGGGTCCTCATTTCAAGCATTGAGTGAAGGCTCCATAAGGTAGCAGTAGGATAGAATAGGTTTGTGAGGCACGAGGGAGATGCTCTTTGTGTAGATGTTGTTGGAATTGCATTATAATATTTTATGAGTAACTGAACTCCCTCGTGTTCTGGTTTGATGTAACCTATTCTGATTTTATTCACTTCTACTTCTTGGGTATTTATCTTTGCTTTCATTCAATTGTTTGTGGTTTGATTTATGCTTAATGATGACTTGATCACTCATATTATTTCACGAGTTTGATTTGAGTTGGAAGATTGGTCTCAACTTGTGAGGATGAATTGATAACTCATCCTATTTCACTGGTTGGGATTGAATTGAAAGACTGATTTCAAACTAAGGTCCAATCAATCATCATACTTGTATTGGTACTGATTCAGTAGCCAAAGGGGATGCTGGAGGAGAGAGTCTTATACATTAAAGTAAGGATTCATTCTACCAGGAGTTGAGAAATCACATTGGGTTTGAAGTCCATAGGTTCCAGTGTATCAGGGATGAATCTAGATCTATATAGAAAGAGTACTCCTAGGACATTGAATGATTTGCAAAGTAAACAAGATGGTAGTGGTGTAGTAAAGAAGATGAGATGAAATTAATTCATAGCCTCTACTCCACTCAATCTATCTAATAACTCCTATCTATTTTTACTTGTACTTTCTATCACAAACATAAAACCTAGAAATCAAACTATCAATATACTTACTAAATCCCTGTGGATACGACGCTTGCTGATACTACTACGTACCAGTACACTTGCTGGGAAATGGTTTTTGAGAAACTGTCATTAGTCATCATATTTTTGTCTTAATTTGGTCCTCATTTTTTGAAATGTGCTACAATTTTGTGCTTTCCGTTAGTACAACACTAACGATGTTAATTAACGTGCTACGAGTTAGCTCCAATTTTTTTTTATTTTTTCTAAATTTTAAAAATAAAAGAAAATCATCACATGTCAAATGAAGGGTCCTACCATGTGGCAGAGGTAATATGATGTGGTAGTGGTAGTTCCATATGTCACTAAAAAATCTCAATTTAGTTCTTGTATTTGTTACTTTGTCTCAATTCAACACCATTTTTTTTTAACTGGAACAATTTCACACCTCTTCAAAATAAGACCAAATTTATTAAAATTGACATTTTCAACAAGATTAGGTCTATATAAATTTATATTTTACATTTTACTTTATTTAAATTTTGTTTTAAAATTTTAAATAAATATATTTATTTTAAATTTTTATAAAGCTCTAACATTTGTATATAAATTATTGATATATAAGCATTTGAAACAAAATTTAAATAAAATTCAATTTAACATATAAATTCAAATAAACTTAATCTTGTTAAAAATATCAATTTTAATAAAAATATCTTTGTCACATTTATATAAAATTTAAATTTGGTCTCAAGTTGGAGAATGATGAAATTGCTCAAGTTAAAAAAAGGGAACTAAATTGAGACAAAATAACAAATACACAGACTAAATTGAGATTTTTCATATGACATTTGTCGCAACCGTGACACGTGAAATTGTCACGTCACATCGCCTCTGTTACATGACAAGACCCCTCATTTGATACATGCCATTTTTTTAAGTTTAAAAGAAATTAAAAAATTGAAAAGAAAATACAAGTATTGATACGTTGCACATCGATCAAAGTCGTTGTTAGTACTATACTAGCGAAAATGACCAAATTGCAACACATTTTAAAAAATGAGAACTAAATTAAGGTTAAAAAAGATCCAATGATTTAATTTAGATTTTGACACAAAAATGAGGATCAACCGATGATTTAAACCTTTAATTTGAGAGGGCAAAAACCTAAAATATGCATTAGTAAAGATATTAAATAATTAACAAAAACTAAAATATAACAGGCATAATAAATATCAAATTTTAATTAATTTTGTCATTATCTAAAATATATGAAAACAAACACTTGTCTATTTTACAAGTTTTTTCGTAACTTTACCTTCTTTTAAATAGAACCCGTGATGAACTGAAACACTAAGCATTTACTGATGTAACCCTTTTCTCCAACCTCAGTTTTGTTTGAATTTCTAGAGATAAAAGTAATTTTCTCTTTCTTGCATATTTGAGTGTTGGATGGAGAGAATATTGTGCATGATTTGATTGATGTTGGATGCATTAATAATCTGAGGTCTGATGGTTGGAGATGTTTTTTTAATTTTAAGGGTAGTGTTGGGTGGTTCCGGCGTATGGATGTTACTTCTTCTTCTTTTCTCCAATTTCCTTAGGTATGGCATTATTTCCTCTCTCATATCTCAGTTCCTTCGCAACTCCATTCAAAAAATTAATCTTTTATTTCACAACCCATTCTTTTAATGTTTCATCTTTTCTGCCAAAAACTTTTCAAACCCTCTCCCACCCTTCTCCATTCTTATCCCTAAAACGCCTTCATTGTTCCGTTTTTCAAGCTTTTTCTACGATTCTCCAACCATAGTAGATTCTTCTACTTTTCCTTTTCTATTTGTAACCTTTTTCCTTTCTTCTCTAATTTCCCTTCATTTCGTGTTTATGTGTTGAAAGCGCCATCTGGGTACTACAAATTGGTTCATACAATGATCTACATATATGATGTTCTTGAAAGTTTAGTTTTACAGATTATTATTGTGGATTGAACAAAAGGTAAGTTTTATTTTTCTGTATAGTTTACTTATTTATGCTATAATATGTTATTTTTCAAATTTTAGGGTTTTTTCAAATTTATGCTTTTATAGAATTTTTTTTATTCTTCTGATGAGTTTTTATGATGCACGACTGAATACAAAAACTTTTGGTGTTGGTATTCAACGGTTCCCGACCCCGATTAAACAAACAATACTATTTTTTAATCTTTTATTTATTATATTTATTTTTGTGGTTTAATTTGTTCTTTCATAATTTTGACACAAATGAAACTAGAATTGAAAGCAACTCAAATTCTAATTTTAGCCAACATTTTATTCTTCTAATGAGGAGTTTTTATGGTTTAGGACTGAATGCAGAAACTTTTGGTGTTGGTATTCAATGGTTCCCGACCCCGATTAAACAAACAGTACTATTTTTTAATCTTTTATTTATTATATTCATTTTTGTGGTTTAATTTGTTCTTTCATAATATTGACACTATTGAAACTAGAACCGGAAGTAATTCAAGTTCTAATTTTAGCCAACATTCCACCTTCGCAATCCTCCCTTTATACCAACATTTCAGATTTTATAACATGGTGAGTCCCAATTTTCGTGTTTTGTTGAATCCGAAGTTGTTAGGGTAAGTAGGTATGTAGTATAAATATAAATAGTTGATTTTGCACATGTTTAAAAATTTAAAGATATCAAGGAATGCATTGTAATTTTTTCTTCAAACTTTATATGATAGGGAACAAAAATTTTTTTTATTGCTTCAGTATATTATTATTTTATTATTCCATAGATCAGCAAGGCCATAATTAACACTACAAGGAATGGACTGGGGAGAAACTTGCCAAAGTTTATATGTGATGAGGGAAAAGGATTTAGAGGTGAGTATAAGACATTTTTCACGATTTTAAGGCTCATATATGAATAGCTTTGTGTATTGCTTCTATTTTCATGGTTTTCAGAAGTTAGTACATTATTGGACTTTACAACTATTCTGTGACTTTATTTCTGTCTTGGGTTTATTTTCTTCTGATGGTTTGAACTTAACTACTCAAGCCACTTAATAATATTTATGAATTCAAATTAAAAAGCCTGTATGAAGTAAGGTGAGAACAACTAACAAAAAATGTGTAATTTGTGCTCTTAAAGAAATTTATGTTGATACAATGCCTTCATTATTCCGTTCTTTTGGGTTTTTCTATAACTTTCCAACCATGGTAGGTTATTCTACTTTTCCTTTTCTATTGGTTACCTTTTTCCTTTCTTCTCTAATTTCCCTTCATTTCATGTTTATGTGTTGAAAGCGCCATCTGGGTACTCCAAATTGGTTCATACAATGATATACATATATAATGTTCTTGAAAGTTTAGTTTTACAGATTATTTTAAATGTGATCTCATTCAATCATATACAATGATATACATACTTTTCCTTTTCTATTGGTTACCTTTTTCCTTTTTTTATTTTTTCTGTATAGTTTACTTATTTATGCTCTAATATGTTGTTTTTCAAATTTTAGGGTTTGATATAGTTTACTTATTTATGCTCTAATATTTGTGCTCTTAAAGTAATTTATGTGGATATTTTAGTTTGGTATCTACTATGTTAATGATGAGATGCTGCAAAAGCTTTGTCAAGTGAGTTGTTGAATGTGATATCTTCTATGGTGGATGCACATGGAAGTGATGGTCCCTTGCAAGAATAAATGAATGCAAATGGGTGGGTTATGCTATTTATGGACATCTAATGAAATGAAATGGATCAGGCTAGCCATGAAAATATTGCTAAGAAGTTTCCATTTAAATCAACTTGTGCACTTATTAGGATACAAATGATGAACTTGTGCATTTATTAGGATCCCTAAACTAAGGCATTACACCCCTGCCCCTAGTGTTCCAATAATTCTCATCAGAATCAAGTTAGGTAAGCATTTAACCCCACCCTTCATTGAATGGATTAGCATAGCTATTACTGAAGGGGTTGTATTGTTTTGTTTTAGTGAATTTAAAAAAAAAAAAACTTTATTCATGCCCAATAAATATGATCTCATTCAATCATAGAACTAAATTTAACTAAATATATAAACTAGGTAAATGACTAAGTGTAGCTATTTGTTGGTATTTAAATTAGGAGTTTAACTTTGGCTACAATTTCTTATACTAAATAAATCAAAGTGGTTGTAGGAGGTTTGATATCTCAAATTTGTGTTTGGATGTTAAAAGAAAGAGGTTGCAACATGAACACAAAGAATAAGTCTAACTTCTCAAAAATGAATAATGAGTTGGCTTATGTGCATGTTTCTGTTAATAGTTGTTGTTCATTCTGTTCATTGTAATTTAGAATGTTCCTAAGTTAGTTAGTCAGTTGTTATTTAGATAAAATACATGTTAGTAGTGATATAGCTATCAGATAATTATAATAGTTTTCATATTTGATTTTCTTTGTCTTTTTTAATGATTAATGATGTGATTCAGTATAGAAATTTTGATTGTCGAAGATGCACAATATTGTTTTGTTGTTTTAGAAGAGTTAAAGGTTAGTTCTTCCTTTTATCATTCAATCCATAAAGACAATGGAGACATTGGTGGGTTCCAATCCCAAGTCAAAAAATTGAAAGATAATTCTTCTAATTCCTAATACAGAGTATTAATCCTTATTATTTAGAGACAATTACCCAAGTTTTAAAAAAATTTTATACGAACTGAAATTTCTCTGAAATGAGTAAAATATTATTAATGCCTTTTTAACTATTTCATTTTATATTTTATTTGTTGAGCATTGCAGAGTTATGGAGCTGGATTTATCTTTAAAAGGGCAATTTTATTTTCTGATAAAAGTAATGGTTGCAAAATCATGGTTTGGTAGTATGTGGAAAGCTCCTTTGAAGCATGATGCTAATTCTGATAAGGTTGTATCAAAGTTTAAGCTTTTCATATAGGAAGTTTGATGTCAAAGTAGTTAATTTATGGAAGTCTTTGCGTAATAAATGGATTGTTAATTTATGGTACTAGTTCCTAACTTTTTAGTGAAATTGCATCACATATTAACACCAGTACCATTTTCATATTTAACAGTTATTTTAAGAGAAGTGGTTCCCTATGCTTAACCACTAAGTCTGCTTCAGAAATTCACAAATAAAAAAATGGCAGACTTCCTCATTTGTGATAGATGAGTACCTACTAATTTGATTAATTTGTTAAAATCCATTTCAGAAATTCTTGCAAAATCATGGAATAAAGCTTAAATTAATTTGTTAGTCTATACTTCTTTGAAATATTTAAACAAGTCCAACTACACTTTAAATCTAGGTCCTTGAACTTATAAATAGATACGAGTAATATTAAATATGAGCTTGGTAGAGGTTAGGGTATTATGGGGTACCTAAGCCTCATATTGAATAATATTAGATACTCAGTTGACTACACAAGTGCTTTGATCTTTTAATTGCTAACTTTTAGGAGAGAATTTCTCAAACACATAAAAGCTTATCAATTAATGAAAGTATACAACATTATTGTATAACTTTGTGGATATTTTAAGAATTAACCTTAAAATTATTTTTAATAAAACATATGTATTTTAACTTTAATATTTGTGATAACATTGTACAGTAAGAATAAAGGAAAGTTTGATGTTCCTGCTGTTGAAATTTCGGCTAATACAATGGTGGAGTAAAGTTTTAATGTTCTACATACTTTATAAGGTGGATTGTAAAAGAGGTTAATGTGTAATGGTATTTGAAGCCCTAAATGATCGATATGCATTTTTTATTTTATTTAATGACCTTTATCTTTTAATGAAAAGTGGAGTAAAAATTTATAGAAAAGGAAATGCTCCTACACTTAACAGCATGATGCGCAAGAAAATATAAAATCAAGTCTGATATATATGATTTTTATAAGATATTGATAGTATTGTGTATTTTATGCTATTATCAATATAATTGACAAATAGTTGGTATTTTAAAATTTTCTTTTTATTGTAAAATAGATTTTTAGTTTGACCAAATCAATCGATTTTACTGTTGTGACGAGTAACTTGTAATGAGTGCAAGGTCATTTTTTAATTAATATAATACATGCATATGTTATCATCAAAATAATAAATTCATATTTAAATATATTTTTTTAAATTTTATTATTAGTATTATAATAACAATAATAATAATAATATAATACATTATTATTATTATTATTATTATTATTATTATTATTATTATTATTATTATTATTATTATTATTATTATTATTATTATTCCTTTGCAATTGTATTGTTTATAAATCTATTACTTTAACATAAAAATTCAATGTTAAAATAATATTATTAATTTTAATTAATTTGTTATAAAAAAACATCAATAATTATTTATTTGATTCTTTTTCATATAACTCAACTCTTTATTAAAATATTATATTTATAATTATAAAATTATATAAATAAATAACTTATTTAAATTAATAATAATTGTATTAATATTTTAATACAAATTAAAAAATATAAAATAAAAACAAATGTACGGGATCACGTTATACATATGCTTACATTTTACTCTAATAATGACCGTGCAGCATTTTAATATAATATACATGTGTTTATATCTATATGTGTTTCTATTTAAAAATTTTAACATTTATTTCATGTTGTATTTATTTTGTACGAGACCCTATTACACAATATGTCTACATTTTATTCTAATAACGATACGCATTTTAATATAATATACATTGTGTTTTTATTTAAAAAATTTAACATCAATTTCATGTTGTATTTATTTTGTATGGGACCATATTATACAATATGCTTACATCTTACTTAAATAATGACTCATATACATACACATTTCATTATAATATAATATACATGCGTCTTATCTACATGTGTTTTGATATAAAAATTTTAACATCAATTTCATGTTGTATTTATTTAAAAATATAATAAATTATTTTAAATTTTAAGTTTATTTTTTAATATATAATACCTTCAAATATATTTAAACACTAATTCTAGCAATCCATATCCACCGCTTTTTAATAATTTTTTACAGTGATATATATTATTTTATTTAAATGGTCTTCTTAGTAATTTTTATTAATGTGTTACTTTGGTAATTGTTTTTTATGTTTAATTACTTTTTAATAATTTTTATTGCATTTTATAGTGGTAGTTTTGTATTTAATTTTAACTATTTTAATATTTAACTATTGATTCAAAAGTTATTTTTTCATCTTAACATTTTTCAACGAAAAAATCAATAATGTATTTAATTTTATATATAAATATAATTTAATAGCTTTGTATATGTTTGTCGATATCTACGTATGTTTCTATTTGCAAATTTTAACATCAATCTCATGTTGTTTTTATTTTCTACGGGACCATATTTTGATTACGTGCATATTTTCTAAATGATCATATTATTATTTGAATTAGTATTAGTAGTAGTATTAGTAACATTATTATTATTATTGAGATTATTATTATTGGTAGTAGTAATGTTAGTATTATTATTGTTATTAACCTTAACATTGACATTAACGCTATTATTACTATTATTAGGTTTAACATTGATATTAACATTATTATTATTGTTGTTATTACTATTATTATTATTATTATTATTATTATTATTATTATTATTATTATTAGTTTAAGTATTTTTATAAGTCGTCATTAGTAGTGGCGGATCTTAACCAAAATTTTTTGGGGAGCCAAAATAATATACTTAACATTTTTGTCACTAATTTAGTGAAAATTAATACATAATTTAGTATAACTATAACTATAAAAGAAATTACACATATCTAAATGATTGTCACTCGTTTTTTCATATTCTTAAGCTTATCAAATAATTGAATCACAATTCAATTTTTCAGACATTTTTTTTTTCTAATGTAAATAACCAAAATATTCATTCTCCATTTTACTAATGTACACATATTGATTCAAAAGTCATCACAAGCTTTCATTTCATCATTGTTATGCTTATATGATGAGCAACCTTATCGTCTTGTTTTCATCTTTTCTTCTTTTTAATCAATTTCAAAAAATGAATTTATTTTTTTGTTTTTTTATCAAGATACCTATCTACCAAACAAGTTTAAGACTAAAAAAATAATTTATCATAATCTAATAAAAAATTGAGAGACATAATTACTAAAAAATATTATGATAATCAAGTCACAATTAAAAACCCTCTATAAAAAATCACATAATACATTACTTGCTCTTTTATATTCATAAAAACTGAATATATAAAAAGGTAATGAGATAAAAAAAACATAGCTAAATATTAAACAAGTATTTCATTACCAAATGAGACAAGAAAACATTACTTTTTTTTTCTTTAAGAGTATAAGAGAATATATAAAAAAATAAGGGCAAAAATAATGAGTTTCTGTTTAATTTTATTTTTTCAGTAACAAAAAAGATAAGGTAAGGATGATAGATGAGTACAATACCTGAAAAACTCAAAAAATAATGAGAAAAAATAAATAAAATTATTTTAACATTTTTTTTCTTTATAAAATTTAATTTTATATTGTACTATTTATTAACATTAAATATTATACTTTATAAAAGAAATAAAAAAATATTTAATTTAATTTTCATTAATTTTCGGTATACTACTGTCAAATTTAAAACAATACAAATAATTTAAAAAATTTAAAACTAAACATAATTTAAATTTTTTTTAAATGCATATAATTTTGAAAAACATCACAGGTGGGTTGTTACCAGTGGGTATCGAACCCCCAACCTGACCTTTAACACCCTCCCAACTGGAAAGATGTCACCAGTTGTGCTGCAGCGCAACTAGTAACATCTTCTGGTTCGCCAGGGAGTTAAAGGTCAGGTTTGGGGTTCGACCCCGACTGGCAACAACCTACTTTGCGAAGTGGGGGGACATTGGGGCGAGGGGTTGGGGTGTATCGGGCTGCAGACCTGACATGCTCTCAGTTGGAGGTACCCGTTAAACTTTAATTCACAAAAATACCCATATATATTAGTAAAAAGCATTTTGGCCTAATTTTTTCTCAGGAATCAATCGGAGAAAGTGGGTTTTTTTTATCAAAGTACTAATTAAAGAATTTCCATTGTGTTGAATGTTATTTTATATTTATTTTCATGATTATTTGGACTTGTATGGACTTGAGTTTGTTTGAACTTTATTTAAAATTTATGATAATGATGTATTTTTTTATTTTATTTGAATTTATGATTAAATATTTATTTTTTAAATAATTTTGTAAATATCCGCGGGTACCCGTGGATACCCGCGGATATGAAAAAAATATATGGGTACCCGCATAACAGATACCTGACGGATATGGGTACGGGTACGGGGTGAATATTTATCCAACGGGTAGGGTACGAGGGAGCTACTACCCGTACCCTACCCGCCCCGTTAACATCCCTAGTCGTCACTCTGAATTGAGATGAGAGTTAAACTTTTAACTTAAACTTGTATTTCTTAACGTCTATTTCATGATTTATTTATTCTAACGGGATCATATTACACATATGCCTACATTTTAGTTTAACAACAACTCGTGCATACACATTTAATTTTAATATTATATACATCTATTTATTTTTACATGTATTTTTATTTAAAAATTTTAACAAATGTCATGTACTTTTTTACAGGATCATATTACACAATATAATTACATTTTATTTTATCAACGACCTTGCATACACAATTTATTTTAATATAATATATAACTCAAAACTATAATTGTAAATTTTAACCACATGACAATATCGTTTTATTACACATTACCAGTCAACTAGTATCAATTTTATGATTTAAAACAAACAAATTCATATTTGATTACTATTTTTTAATCTTATCATTATTAATTATATTATTATTATTATTATTATAACAATAATTATATTAATTATATAATAATAAAATATAATTATATAAATAAATAATTTATTTAAATATAACAATAATTATTAAAAAAGTTTAATCTAAATAAAAAAAACAACAAAAAAAAAAGACCGGAGCGTATGCACGGGTGTCAGAATAGTTTTAAAATAAATGAAACTCAGCTCAAGATCATCAAGTCTCTCCTCGACTTAAAAAGTGACACTTTTGGCTGCCTTTTATTCTTTGGAATATTACACACGGCGGGTTAGTGCCCTTTCTGAAGTCAACAAGTCCACCCTCCACTTAGAAAATAACAGATTTGGTTGCATTATATTGTTCTGATTATTACAATTGAAAAATATTCATGAACAAAAAAATGAGTGTATCAGCACTTATTATACGTCTAGAAAGAGAATAAAAATAAAAATAGATTTAAAGATACAAAGAAATAAGTGCAGATAAAATTGAGATATATGGGTATCATTAGTCATCACAATTCATTGATTAGTTTAAGTCAAGCCACCAATGCTGTCATGAATACCAACCATTCAACCCGTCATCTACGACAACTTATTAGATTGGGTTTCTCATATAATATGTAGAATTGTGTTAAATAATGCAAATCAATGTTGTGAATTAAAATGGCATTAACTTCCTCTACTCTGGCATCCTTGACATCATTCCTTTGCCTGTGTACGTTTTGTGTTAATGCAGTCATTCACAGAGAAGTTTTGCCAATAGGACAATCAATGGGAACCCCAGACTCGGTTGTTTCTTATAGCGAGAAGTTCGAATTGTGCTTTTTCACCAGAATCAGAGATAACTCAACAAAGTACTACGTTGGTATAAGGTATAAAAGGATTCCAAACGACAAGAACAAGATTGTGTGGGTTGCTAACCGAGACTACGCATTTGAAACACCATCAGCAGTTCTTACCATTCAACCTGATGGAAATTTTGTGATCATGGATGGACAAGTTACATACCGTGTCAACAAGGTTTCAAACAATGTTAGTACCTATGGCATGCTCTTGGATTCAGGAAACTTGCTACTGCTGCAAACCTCAAATAAACAAATTTTGTGGCAGAGTTTTGATTGTCCTACCGACACCCTTTTACCCAGTATGAAACTAGGATATGATGAAAGAAACACTTGGTCATTGCGATCATGGATAAGTGCAGATGACCCTGCCCCTGGAGCTTTTTCCCTCGAGTATGATTCCGGCAGGGTAAACCTAATCATTAACAATGGTTCTAATGTGTCTTGGATTGACGACAGCTACAACGATACTATTTGTCATGTTATTAGACAAAGTTATGTAAAACGGGTAAGTTACAGCGACCACTACTTCAAATGGAATGTAGGACAGTACATCGTCTACTACACTTCCCCAGTTGGTAATGACTCTAGGCTGGTACTAGAAGTGTCTGGGGAGCTCATGGAGGAGTATTGGTCTGACAAGGAACAAGTTTGGGTTTCTATTCAGTCATCGAAGTGTGGTAACAATTATTGTGGAGCCTTTTCCATCTGTAACCCGAAAACTCGTGACCCTTGTGGCTGTCTTTATGGGTTCAGGCCCTCTGATGCTGATTCTTGGTTCAAAGGGAACAAATCCGCTGGCTGCGTAAGGAACACTGACTTATCGTCCTGCAGTAACGGTGTTGAATCCAACGATAAATTCAAGCAACTCTATAATGTTAAATCGCCAACTTTGGACAGTCTCACGAAGTTCAATACAACAAGGGAGTGTGAAAGTTCTTGTTCTAGAAATTGTTCTTGCGTTGCTTTCGCTTACTATTTGAACGGTGATTGCCGGTTGTGGCTTGGTTCCGTATTGAATCTAAAGAACGTCTCAACAGATATGGACAATTCTGATGATAGCATTCCAATTTTTTACCTCAGACTTGCTGCCTCTGAATTGGATATTTCTGGTAACTTCAAGAACCCTCGTTTTCCTTAAAAATTCAAGCATAGTGTAAAAATAAGAAAGTTGACCGATGAAAGATTCATAAACCCATTCTCTTGAGATATTAGATCAGATTGGTTTCAATTTCAATTTTTACGTTTCATTGATACTTTGTCTATCCAATAATAATGACTCGAAATATCCATTAATAAATACCTTTGATTTGGTTTCGTAAGAAAAATATAATGGCTACACTTAGTGTGTTTCTTAGAGTTAAGAAGACAGAATCCTACAGCTTAGATAAATGTATCAGTAAATACATGAATTTTCATAGTTGATAAATTTTCTCTGCAGATTCGAACACAACAAGAGCAAAAGAAGGAGGATATACTGTTAGCAAGAATCTACTTCTGATTGTTATACTCATCTCTTCTCTAGCTTTTCTTGTAGTGGGCCTTTTAGTTTACTGGATTAGAAACAAGAGGAGAAAAGGTAAGAAAGAAACAAGTTTCCAAGTAAATTCAGAGTATTTAAACTTATGAACTAATTTTCTTCAATCTGCAGGGGAAGATTTGCTCCATTTTGATATAAGCATGAGCATGAAAGTTGAAGATTCTGAACTTACTGAATCAGATAGGAGTGCCAAAGTGAAGAAGGAAGTCAAATTGCCTTTATTCAGTTTCGAGAGTGTTGCAGCTGCAACTAATAATTTCTCAGATGCAAATAAACTTGGTGAGGGTGGCTTTGGACCCGTTTACAAGGCATGCTCAAAAACTCTTCTTAGTAATTTTTTTAGTGCAAATAATCTATCCTCTCAATATAATCAGTTTTCACAATGTCTTTCAATCGCAAGTGATATATATGATGTTGGGCTCTAAATAATAACAAGCAGAACACAATAAAAAATTTAAAGAAATCACTTTTTTTCATACTAAAAGTTCATTGAAAATACAGGGTACATTATTCAATGGGGATGAGGTTGCCGTGAAAAGATTATCACGGAGATCTGGTCAAGGATGGGAAGAGTTGAGAAATGAAGCCTTATTAATTGCAAAACTCCAACACAACAATCTTGTTAGACTTCTTGGTTGCTGCATTGATCGAAATGAAAAGATGCTGATTTATGAATTTATGCCTAATAAAAGCTTGGATCTTTTCCTTTTTGGTTTGTATCCTACAGTCTCTGAACTCTCTTAAATATGATCCCATTTGCTAAACTTAAACTTTGGTTGTGACATCTTTAATGATGCATAGCAGATGCAACGAAGAAACGGATGCTAGATTGGGGAGCAAGAGTCAGAATAATTGATGGGATTGCGCAAGGAATTCTTTATCTTCATCGGTATTCCAGGTTCAGGATCATTCACAGAGATCTAAAAGCTAGCAATATATTGTTGGACAGCAATATGAATCCCAAAATATCAGATTTTGGAATGGAAAAAATATTTGGTGATAATGAGCTTCAAGCAAATACAAATCGAATAGTTGGAACATAGTAAGTCAATTAACTATGACTACTGGTTTTCTTTACATGATCAACCATCTACTAATTAATCTACATTATGATTATGCTCAGTGGTCATATGGCACCTGAATATGCTATAGAAGGACTTTTCTCGGTAAAATCGGACGTGTTTAGTTTTGGAGTCCTTTTGTTAGAGATTGTAAGTGGCAAGAAGAATACTGGCTTTTATCAATCGAGTTCCTTCAATCTTCTTGGATATGTGAGTTTCTAAATTTCATCTATTTGTTCTTGCATGTTCACATTCAAATTGATTTCATGATTTGTGTATGTTTTAAGCCTTTTTACAAAAGGAATGTTATGCAAGGATTCATTAGAGGAGATTACATAACTGTCATTTGAGGTCAATCAAGATATGAAATTTACACCACCTTCAACCTAAAATTTTAAAAATAATAGATTTATGATTATTTTTTATATGGTATCCAATTTTTTTATTTGAACAATGATATTTTAACTACTAAATTTTAACAACTTTTTCTTACAAAATGAGGTGTCATCCTTTAAGTCGTTTTGGAATATTGAGAATGATAAAATGGAAAACTAGTGAATCACTTAAAAAGATGTCACCTAAAGTTGCAAGAGAAAGTTGTCAAAATTTAGTAGTCAAAAAATCATTTTTCTTTTTATTTTTGCCGATATAAAACTTAAACTCATTTGCATTCTCATGGTAAGGATGGGGTGTAAAAAATCATAGTGTCCAATCTTTCTGTCATGCTCCAAACATTCCAATTTTGAGCTTGTTTTGTTTGTTTTGTGCTAAATCTTGAAGGCTTGGGATCTTTGGACGAGAAATTCAGGACCAGATCTAATGGATAGTGCATTAGATGAGAGTGATAGTAGTAGTAATAATATTGTGGCAAGATATGTGAACATAGGACTTCTCTGCGTTCAAGAAAGTCCAGAAAGTAGGCCAACCATGTTTGACGTTGCATCAATGATTGGGAATGACACTGTGCCCCTTCCTTCTCCTAAACCACCTGCATTTCTAAAGCTCAGAGGTGATAAAAGTTCAACATTGCCCTCCACCTTCACAGAAAGATTTTCAGTCAATCTTATCACGGAAACAATTCTGGAAGCAAGATGAGTAACTATAAAAATCCTCCTCCTAGTACTTGGATTAGACAAGAGCTCTTTTCTATTTATAGTTTGCTCTATCAATATTTATTCATCTTCTATATTTACCACGGGATCAGGTTAAGAAAAACTAAGTCTGATTCCAACAGTTAAATGATGTTTAAAATACTTATTTCGATGATGGATCTTGCATTTTTTAAAGATTATAAATGATGTAAGACTGCAACATATAAGTAAAATGTTGGAACATGGAAGTAATCTAGCTGATTTTGTAATCTTGCTTTATTGATATATTGTTGTCAATTAAATTTGGGAGAAATGTGTTTTTCACAATTTATGAAAAAGAAATGCATCTAAATCTCTTTAATTCTACCTTTTTCCCTAATTATAGATATCTTAAATTTTAAATTTGTTGTTAATGATTGTTAAACTTTATACTTTCCTAAAATTTAAGTATAATAAAATTTAGGTTAAATTACTTTTTTAGTCATCTTGTTTGTTAAGTAGTTTCAAAATGGTCATTCAATTATTCGTTGTCTCAATTTCGTACTTATGTTTTCTAAAGTGATTCAATTTATTCCTCTCCGTTTATATTGAACAAACACCATTCACACAGTACTAAGGTGGCAAAATTGAACTTATACGTGTCAAAGTTTTTAAGAAGGGTGCAATTGACGTGGCATCAGTTCTAAAAATTTCTTTTTCTGGTGAGTCATGAAACCTTAAATGTTGGATAGGTTCAAAATTGAGAAGGTTTTGTTTCCCCTTTGTTTCGTTGCTCTTGTGAAATCCTATAACCATATTGTCGTGACTTTGTGGTGTTGTGAGGCATGTCCCAAGTTAACTCTTGTTGTTCTTGCACATGTTCGGGCAATGCAAATGGTGGTTTCCCCTCTGCGGGTGGTTGTGGAAAGGGTTGGGTGTAACTCCAATTTGCTAGTGTGGAGAGGTTGTTGTCATGAGAACTTCCAAAACAACTAGGAATGCTAGGAAGAAATTTTGGGGTTGCCCAAATTTCAAGGTTAGATCCATGAGTGTTGTTACATTTTTTTTTAAATTATTGAATGTAATTATTGTTTATTGATTTTTGTCTTCATTTGATGAATAAAGAGGAAATCAAGAATTTGTTAAGTGTAATTATTTCAAGTGGTGTGGAGAAGATGATATTGACGAAAGGGATGGTGTTATCTTCAGGCAGAGGAGGAAGATTTGTAGTTTAGAGAAGTAATAACTTGTATGAGAAATGGGTGAAGCGTTTAATAGGAGTTGTTTGTATTGTTGTTGTACTTAATATAATCTTAGTTTCATTGTTGATGAAAAGTCCCTAAATTGTTGTGAAGGTTGTATTTGGTATGTTGTGCAACGTTATATTTTATTTTCATGTGATATATAAAGTTACAAAATCATTGTGTTCTGTATTGGTTAACATTGCATACATCATTTCTGTGTATAAAGCACTCCCACCAAGGATTATGACTCATTTAGCTGAATATTTTATGGTAGAAGTTTTATATAGTAAAGGTGGGTTTTCTGTAAAGTGAATTTGTTAATAGGTAAGGATAAGGACATATTTAGGGTACACTTTTGTTTTGATAAAAAAACAATTGAATTAAAATAAACTTGAAAGCCCATCTTTTCAATATTTATCTGGCATAAAAAGGTTTCTAATTTTGAAGGCTTACAAAAGTAACAAATTTTATGACTCAAATTAAAGTTGAATGAATATGACAGTGGTATCCACTTTGTTGTAATAAGTCTTACATTTCATGTCACACATAGTTCTTGCTAATTATATGGGACCCTCTTTATATTTCTCCATTGCTTTTAAACCAGTAAAACTAAGTACATTAGTATATATGGTTTTATATGCTTACACCAGTAAAACATTGAAAGCAAATTATATGTTCCATATATTCCATTCCTGTTTCAAAATAAATTCAACAGGTTTTGTACAAACACATGCACTCTCAATTCAAAGGGTCCACATTAAGTGCAAAATCCAAAACTAAATCCAAAATAACATCAAGTGTAAATCCAAAACTAAATCATAACAGATGGCCAAAGTACTAGCTCAAGTGTAAATGTCCATAAACTAAATACATCAGATGTTGCAACCAAACGCAAAATACATTAATTTTCACTGCTTCCAAAATACATTAATTTTCACAATTTCCAAACACGCCCCCTCCTATGTTGAAGTTTTTGCCTGATGTTGGGTCTGCCACATGATGGGGGACGTTGTGGTGGAATTGCTAGTGCAAGGGGATGTGTTGGAACTGGTGGAATCGAGTCTTGGGTACTAATTGGGTTCATTTGAAGTTGAAGCTATTGTACAAATGACGCTTGGTGGCAGATTTTCACCTACATCACAACTTGATGGTTGGGTTGGAGGCATAGATTGTTCATGTGGCAGATTTTGCCCTTGATCAAAACTTAGTGGCACATTTTCACCTTGTGGAGTCGTATTAACTGATGGTAGTGGAGATGGTGGAACATGTGGGCAAGTGCTTCTATTGTGTTCTAGTTGTTTACAGATGACACATTTCTTCCTCACCCCTCCTCTTCTAACTTGGGTCTCATCTTTATTTAACTTAGAAGCTTGAAGTCTTTTTTTTTTTTATGTCTTCCAAGTAATATACGCTTTAGTGGAGGCAACACATCAAGGAAGGGAGTAATCTCCCACACATGTTGGTTGTTCACAAGATATATTATTAAGCAATATATTTCTTCATATGAGGACTGGGTAAACTAGTGTGCTATATATTGTTCTGCACTCAGATTCAAGAAGTTCATTGTAGTAAGAAAGTGACAGCATTGCATGCCAGTAATACTTCGTTTTCTGCAGCTGCATTCCATGTTGTTCACATTAACCACAAACTTCTCAACAATAGTAGATACATGTCTGACATCAAAAATCTTTTTCGTTGACCAACTATGTTCATAAAGAAAAGGAACAAAATTCAGTCCAAGATTCAGTATATAAAATATAAAACAAACAGTCAGCAGTACCTTGGAACCTAATATTTTGTTAACTGCATCTCCTTGTTTAGTTTGTTGCGAATTTTAGGGCATATTGAACATTGAAATAAACTTATCTTCAACCTATTACTTGTCCATCTCTTCATCATGTACAAACTTATGTCTTCAAGCATTGCAACTATTGGCTTACTCCTTGCATCCACTAACACGCTATTGAAGGTATTTGACATGTTAACTAGTGTGTCACATTTCACAATGGTATTGAACCTTGATCTTGACCAATACCTTTTTCAGTTTGTGGCACGTATCAGAATATTGATATAGAAAATGAAAATATACATAAACTTAAGTAACAATCAAATACTTTCCTTGGAGGAATAACTATTATATGTTTGAATGCATCCTCGTTCACTTCTTTGTTCTCTAACATAACCTTTCTCAAGCTTGTGGATGTATGCAGTAAACAACCCTCCACATTAAACGTTTCAGAATCTTCCCTAGAAATTTCTTCCTGAAATTCTCATACAAGTGGGACATACAAAACCTTTGATCAACTCCTGAAATGAGTTCATTTAAAGCTGGTAGGAAACTCTAACAAAAATAAATAAATGTTGGTAGAACTTAACTGAATTATATACAGTTCATATAGCTGAAAAAAAATGTGTACCTTTTGCTGGTCTGATACAAAAGTGCATGAGGCACAACATTCAACCCCACTAAGATCATCAATTAAAAGGTCTAAGAACCAAGACCATGTGTCCTTATTTTCAACCTCCACAACTACGTATGCTATAGGCAACATTTGATCATTGGCATCTCTTGCCATAACTATCAACAACTCACCATCAAACTTCCCCTTTAAAAAACATCCATCTAATCTTATTATAGATCTACATGATACAAAGTTGTCCTTGCATGCTTTTAAACAAACATAAAATCTTTGGAATATTTTGAACCATCATGATCTTCAACCTTTATTTTAATTGTTGAACCAGGATTTGATCTACGCAACTCATGAGCATAATCATATATACGTTTGTATTGCTTTGTAAAGGAACCATCAATCTTGTTTACAACCATTAATCTTGCTCGAAAAGACATTGAGCGAGATATATAAACATTCCACTTCTGTAAGCCCTTTTCTCAAATCTGCATGGCCTTCACAATAGGATTTTCTCTAACTGTGTTCTCTATTCTCCCACTTAACAACTTTGCATTAATTATACGATTGTTAAACTCTCTACAACATGTATGTTCATCAACAATATTTCTCAACTTCTAGGTTTTAAGAATAGCTACATAAGCACAATAAGCAATCCATAAACATTTTCCTATTCCACCCAAACATTTCACCCTTACTCTTTTTTTGTCATTCTTCTCAAATTGTAAATTTCTCTCGCTTTGCAACCCATATGTTCGTATGGCTTCCATAAATTCTTCCTTATTAATGAAATATGTACCAACTTCCCATTCATATTCAGCCATAATTTTGGGCATACAAAAAGTGGGAAACTTTCTACATGTCTCTTCCTCACCATTGTCAAAATCATTGTCTTTATTACTTACCAATTCATCTAATTCTAATTCATTATCAGAGAGAACTCTAGCATGTTTCTTGATTTCATTAATTTTCTCATCGTGATTAATTGTTTTCCTCAAACTGGTAGAAGTCTGACATGATCCACCAACACCTAGGTCACAATCTATATCCACATCAATTAAACAATCACTATCTTCATCTATGTAATCAATGGAGCAACCATCCTCAAACTCAACCTCTTCCACATTTTGGTCTTCACCCCCTCGTTATGTGTCTTAGACTGGACCTGATCATCAATCTCACGAATCTCAGGCTAGACATGTTCTTCAGCCTCACCCTGAACATGGACATCTCCCTCAACCTCACCACTTTCAGGCTAGACCTATTCTGCACCATCACACTGCACTTCAACCTCTGCCTCACCAAATTCAGCTTGGAGTTGTTCTTCTACAACTTCAGCCTCAATGGCATTCTCCACACCATTTACTACTACAACATTATCATTAGCTGGACAATATTCCAGCATATGTACCAGCTCTACTTCACAAATTGAGTGAATCATAAATATATGGACTTCACCATGTCGCTTCACGATGTTAACCATATGGAGTGCACCAACGTCATCATAGAAATGTTGCAACCTTTCCTCCAACACTGCACAACCTCCAATAAAATAGCACATGTCTTTCACATAAATATAACACCTTAAAGTAAGACCATCTGTCTTTATCACACGACAAAACACTTGTTTGGCCATTAACATATATAACTCCACCCTCATTTTAAAGTGCCCCCCATGGTGGATAACCACTTCAAACATCTCATCATAAAAAATTGTGACTATAGATATAAACCTATGAAATGTCCAGATACCCACAACGACATACTTTTATTACAAAGAATACCACCAACACACCAGCAGAAAACATTAAACCCCATTTCGAAGGGGGGCCACAAATTACACACACTAATTTGGAAATGGTGGGACAACACAGCTTTTCTACGACTCAACTCAGTAAACAAATATCAAACACAAAACGATATAGAAGCATTGAAATGAAAAACAAACCCAACTACATAGTCCAACCAAACCACCCCAAAATCAACTTCAACGCAAAATCAAAAAAGCCCTAAAACCTACTTCGTAAAAATTGGAAGCAAAACTCACCTGGATTGTTGAACGCCTTCGATCACAATGACAACAATCACTCCAATGTAGTGCCTGGTGATCCCAATCATAGTCGCAATCCTTGAAATTGATTGTCAGTTGATCCCAATTCCACGACGAAGAACCCAATTCCCTTCTCAGCTGGTGATCTTAAACAGAAGCACATGGTTACGGGCCACGTAATTAAAATTGATACACAATTAAAGAGCCATGTCATTGTTCCTTTATGAATTTTAACGCGGTTAACTTTGAGGACTAAATTGAGTCACTTTAGAAAACATAAGGCCAAATTCAGATAACGAATAATTGGAGGACCATTTTGAAACCACTAAACAAATAAGACACTACAAAAATTCTTAGAATTACCGACGAAATTTTATCGATGGAAATATTTTTGTTAGTAATTTTGATTTACCGACGAATTTTATCAATGATTTTTCAAATGTCATTTATCGACAGATTTTACCGTCGAATTTATTTCTGTCAGTAAAATCCATCGATAATACATATTCTTATTACCGATGAATGTTTTTGTCAGTAAAATCCGTCGATAACTACTTTTTTAAATTCCACCGATAAATTCGTCGATAATTGATCCAATCAAATATTTTATGAATTTTTTAATTTGATATTAATTAATTCATTCATTTTTTTAAATTTTATTAATAAAAATAAATTTAATTTCTTTATAATATAAATATTTTATTATTATTTTTTTGGGATGTTGAAATCTGTAATTCTTTATAGGTGAAAGAATGAATAAATTTAATGTTTAAGTGTTACCTAATTTTTTTAGTTTTGATATGACAAATGGAAATAAATAATTTTGATATGAAAAATGGGAATGAGTGAGGGAAACACAATGTTGGTTTTGGGATGAAAAATGGACCATAGAAAATCAAAATTTTGAAATAAAAAAATAAAAATTATTATATAATTATCGACGGATATATTGGTCAGTAATTGCAGACGAATTTTATTGACAGATTTTCTTTCAGTAATTACCGACGAAAAAAATATTTCATCGGTAAAGTTTATCGATGACACTTTTACCGATGGATTTTTGACCGTCAATAATCTGTGATAATTTTAATTTATCGACGAATTTTGAAAATTACCAATGAATTTCGACCGTCGATAATATTAATTTTTCTTGTAGTGAAAGGACTAAAAGAGTAATTTAACCTAAAATTTGATTAAAAGAATACGCTAGCTATGATTATTTTAAATTAACGAACGACTAGATGAGACGAAGTATGAGAAAAGTGTAAAAATAAGTGGCCAATCTCACCCGCTATTTATAGTAATTGGGGCCCAACTTTCATTTGATCTCAATCGTGTAATCTCATCGCATCCAAGCATCAAACAATCCACAACACATGACAGTTCAAATTCCTTTACAAGCGTGGAAGTCAAAATGTCTTTGTGCCAACTTTTCAAATACTCTATGCGAGCGGTAACACCCTAGATGAGCACCCCAAGCTGTCATAAAACCCCTTTCGTTTTAGCATAAAACCTCGCTTAAGGCCTGAGGGCTTATGTAATGTATGGGTTGGTCGGTCATAATAAGGCTAACCAACAAAGTAAATGTGATTTGTGCAGCGTACTCTCTCACTGTTGCCACTAGTTGGACTGCCCACATGATTCCACCTTAGTCGTTTATACGATTTATGTGACGTATCGAGTCGAGCAATGCACCGCGCATCATGTGAATCCCTCTCACTTACCGCCAATTGGACTAAGCACAGGATTTCACCTGATTCCTTTATGCATTTTATGAGTTGAGCAGAACGACCAACCGAGCGGCACAACAAAGAATCAGTTAATAATTTAATTAACATAAAGAGGTCAATAATCAAGATTAAATGATGATTAGTTGTTAGAACTTTTGTGTCGCATTAATTGCAATATTTATTACTTTAACCAAACAACCCTACAATAACTTTAGCATCAAAGCACCTTTGACCGGTACACCCCAATTGGTTGACAAAAAGGAACACCAAATGTAACATCCCTAAGGAATATTACTTGATAATAAATAAATAAAAACGGAATTACAATAAACTCCACATTTAATATAAACCATTTCCCAAAAACGCGGGAAATTTAAAACTTTAATAGATATAAAGTCGTAAACCAAGAATCCAAAATTTCATGAAATGGAATTAAAAGCAATGGCTCCCGCCAAATTTACATGAGGTTCTCAAAACAAAATCATCAACATATACTTTATGTATATACAAAATATCCCCTGCTAGCCCTCACTCCGAGTATATGCATCTCCTGGCCCACCTGTCACATCATCTGCTCCCAGATAACAAGATATTCGATCATCGCCACACACACACAGATAGGGTGAGCTATGCACAATAAAATATAAATAGATGTATGTGAAATAAACATGCTTCCCAACCCAAAATAACATAATTAAGTTCATAATTTCCAAATCACCCAACCATGACCTCATAGTCCGTCATGAGTCGTATGCATGTACTAGGCCTTGGGACTTCCCTGTGCTCCCACAAAACTAACTCATTCGTGGTCCAACCCTATGAGCCTATCCCGCTTATAGTCCTACCCTACAGACTCCTCGCCTGTAGTATGAACATCCAAGTCTCATACTTAGACCCTGGCACGCACGCAATCACCATACTATGGACTCATCGCCCAATAGTAGCCGACGGGAACATAATAGTTCCTTGCCCATCGTGCGCCCGACACATGCAATCACCATACTAAGGACTCCTCGCCCAATAGTAGCCGACGTGAACTCAACCAGTTCCATGCCCATCATGTGTCCAACCACCGAGCACATCCTAGACCCCTATTGGACTAAGTCCTTCAAGCCCACACACCACAACACATGCATATACAATCCAACCATGGTATAACAACCAAACACACTCACAAGCACATAGAAACATAGTACATCGCATAAACTCGCTTAGGCTAGAGACCCCTCGCCCAAGCTAGACCCTCAATCTCGCTTGGGCTAGTTCAGCTCGCTTGAGCGAGTTTAACTCAGCAACCAAAACACACCATCTCGCTTAGGCGAGATCCTCTCGCCTAGGCGAGCCATACGTTCGCCCAAACATCCATTCCTATCTCGCCTGGACTAAAATACAAGCAGAACACCACACATGACCAAGACATCTCGCTTAGGCGAGGTGATCTCGCTTGAGTGAGACCAAACTCGCTCAACACACTAAACTCCTCGCCTGAACGAGAAATCGCGCTCAACATGAGCATCCTTCCTTGCGATCTCGCTTAGGCGAGCCACTCTCGCCTAAGCGAGAGTATCTGTCGCTCAAACCCAAAACCCTTCGCCTAGGCGAGAAACGCAGCACAAAGCCAAAAACGAGGTCCTGCAACTCTCGCCTAGACGAGATGACCTCGCTTGGGCGAGACTTGTAGAGTTGCCTCTATTTACGCACACAAGCCGTCCAAAATCATACTAAACCACATCCCAATTCACGCCCAAACAATAGAGATTCATACACCAAACATGTACACATAATTCAGACCCCAAAATGATCATTATAATTCCAGTTTGAACATACTTCGCATAAACAGTATCCCAAAAACCCTCATTCAATTCTTGTAAAACACCACAAGGCTTGGTACCCAACATACAATCCATAGATTTCCAATTACAGTGCGTAAATAACCAAAATCATACCACATGGAATCCTATTGAAGGCAAAACGCAGAATCACAAGCCATTATAGAAATACTCATAAATTCAGCACCCCTAACCTGACAGTTTGATTGAAATTGGAAGAAAAATGGGATTTCTTTGGTTTGCCTATGACGTGCCACAGATTCCCTCTTAGTTCAGCCCTTTTTCGCACCCAAACCTCACCTCTCAACCTCAATTTCGTGCTCTCTCTGTAGCAGCTCCCCACAATTGCCAAAACCCTTCCTTTTTCTTAAAATTTGGCTTTTATAAGTGCCTCTAAGATGGGTTTTAAAAATAAAACGAATTTGGGCTTAGGGTGGGTTTTAATTCCTCTAAATGTTAATTATTTGATAGTTTTTCCAACCCTTTGGCTGCCCCCATTCTGCTAGGTTCTCTACCTTTCCACATTCATTTCAAACCAAGTTTAATAAAAATAAAGGTTTGAACCCGTGACCTTCCACTCACAAAGCCAAGCACAACCACTATGCCAATTCACATTTGTTGATATACACCATCAACATAAGTTTACAATCCCAATCACCTACTCATACATATTCTTAAAAATCAATAACAAAACAATCACACATAATTGGCATACATAGGACTCAAACCCAAGTCCTCTGACACATTTAAGTACTCTCAACCATTTGAGCTAGCACTTTTTCACACTGCAATAAACAACAATTAATGCCATAAAGGCGCCTTCTACCCGCATTTATTAATTAATTAATTATTTAATTAATTAATTTTCCAGGGTCTTACACCGAACAAAGAGCTATACAGGAGACTTTAAGAGCTTGAAAGTTGTTTAAGTAGAAGTTTGACCCCTACACCCGAAATAGAAAAAATATACGTGCCCACATAGAACGTCTTTTACTTTATTACAAAATTATCAGTGTTCTCTCTTTCTATCCCAATTTTATGTATAACCGACATATAAATTCTATTACTTATTACAAAATTGTCATTGCATCAACTTTCTCTTCCAGTTCCAGTGATAATCAACACAAAAAGTTTTATTGTAACACCCCATTTAATTTAATGTACGAAATTAAAGGAAGCGTTACAAAAAGATAACCTAATAGCGCAGTCCTGGAGTTTAAAACTCAACTCCTTACAATTAAAGGCACACCACGATGCCCAAAAGAAAACTGGATAAAAGTCTAATAGGCGGGTACAACAATAAAACATGAAGCAATACATGGGCCGTAGCCCTAAGGAAAAACCCATCAAGAATTAAGGTCCGGCCTACGCAGACTATGCAGCAGAATTATCACCTCCCCGTTGTCCACGGGTGTTCCTCACCTCTGCTCACACCAACAAGTTGATGATCATCGCAAAAGAGAGTACCACACAACAGAACACACAATAATAAAAGTAGGGTAAGCTAGAGCACAAAAGATTTCATCCATGCATTCAGTTATATTTACACAAGCGTACATTCATATCAGCTAAGCATGTTATGACTTCTCAGGCAATACACTACGACGCGACTCGACTCATCCAGATACGTATAACTTGGTCGGATTCAGCGGATGCCTGCACTTGTGGTGGATACCTCTGCTCACCCCCGAGCTGCTCACCCCTGAGCTATGTGTTACAAGTGTTACAATGAATCAATTTCCCTCACCACAAGGTTAGCCCTTAATGAATTTCAGGACTCCTACTACTCACACCACAGGAGTCAGTCCGCTCTAGGTGAGACTAACTAACCCCTTAGAGTGTCAGGATGCAACCTTACCTTGAATCCTTACCTAGTTATACAAATGGGGCACCACCATGGACACCCAATAACAGGGGCCATGGAATTATGTCCCCACCACTGAAGTGCAACCCCGGAGGTCTCACCTAGAGGCCCTAAGGAATTACACACTGACATGGACCAAAAATCATAAATCAACAATAAGATAACACTAATCATGCTTACAATTTCATACCAACCCCTGAAATTAAATCCTCATACGTATCACATATTGAATCCATACCACTGATCATCACCACCCCATGAGTATAGGGCCTCATCTCATATCAATACCATGTTGCTTTAATTCCAACCCACTCATTAATTTCACATGCCAAGTTCCCACAATATCCATCATTCACCATTCATGAATCATGTCCTGTATACATAGCAATCCATTATATATATATATATATATATATATATATATATATATATATATATATATCCCTCATCATACAATCATACCCAAACGAATACCAAGCATCCAAGAGCAACCAAGCAACCAAACAATGCATTGCCTCGCCAGCCCCTCGCTCAAGCTGAAGGGTCTCGCTCAGGCGAGACGTTCTCGCTCAGGCGAGTCCCCTTCGCCTAGGCGAGGGCTCAAAAAGGAACAGGAAAACAACGCGGGATCTCGCTTAGGCGAGACCCCTCTTGCCTTGGCGAGATACTCGCTCGCTCAAAATAATGAGTTGGTCGCCTCGGCGACCTTTCGCGTAAAGAGGGTTTGGGCGAGTCCCTGTCCATCTCGCCTAGGCAAGACTGGCTCGCTTGGGCGAGATTATAGAGTTTCCACTATGACTACGAAGGCTATACTAGACAAAGGCGGTAAGGATTAAAAGGTACTTAAGTGAGCAGAACAATGCCCAAGCTAAACGTGAATCTGAAGAACGTTGGAACCCTAGCAGAAGACGGCAGGAGCAACAACTCTAGAAAGTGTGGCTTCTGTTTACGAAAAGTGAGCATGGGTTAGGGTTTGGGGCCGACTAGGTCTGTTTTCCCTTTCTGGACCAACCCTAAGGCCCAATAGTTAAGGTAGCCCTAAGAAAAAGGGGCAGAATGGAAAGTGGGCCTTACACTTATCATATTTACAATTTTACCACCAGATCACTTACTATGTTGGATGTCGGCATAATATGTCGTCATAAAATTAATAAGTTTATAAGATATATGATTTGATAAGAAAAAACAAAAAAGAAAAAATCTGTATAATATAATATAGGCAAAAATATATATATATATATATATATATATATATATATATATGTCATGTATATATATTATATATTATGTATATATATGTATATACATGTGTGTATATATATATATATGTATATACATGTGTATATATATGTATATACATGTATATATATATATGTATATGTATGTATATATATATACATGTATGTATATATACATATATATATATATATATATATATATATATATATATATATATATATATATATATATATATATATATATATATATATATATATATATATATATATATATATATATATATATAAACCATTGTTCATTTCAATTGACGAGTTAGTTGCTGGTGTTGAAATCAAGCCACCATTGCTGTTTTAACAGGTCCACCCTCAAATTAAAAGGATAAAAGGGAAAAATAAGTGTGTAATAGTTCAGAGAAAAATTAAGATGTATGTGTAATATAGTTCAGTTAGGGTTAATTGTTATTTTTGAGGTCAAGCCACGGATGCTGTCCCGAATACCAACTCAGCTCATGACCATCAACAAGGACGTCCGAGTTAGAAAGTGACACTTTTGGCTGCCTTTTATTGTTTGGAATATTACAGTTCACGGGCTAGTGGCTATTTCTGAAGTCAACAAATACTCCATTTAGAAAGTGACATCATTTTTATATTGTTTTGTTTGGAATATTATAATTGAAAAATAATTTATAAACCCCAAAAAAAGTGTATGAACACTTAATATATACACTCAGAAAAGAATAAAAATAACATGTTTATAGAATATATAATATAATTAGAAAAATGTAAAAGAAAAGAATTATATAATAGGTGTAGAAAAAATTAAGATGTATATATATCATTATTCTTTACAATTGACGAGTTAGTTGTTGGTGTTG
>Ga0214543_1002290_pt1 | contig 37614 bp, 19 predicted proteins | sample CNSS2metaG_FD_160094 | JGI IMG/M metagenome (GOLD analysis project Ga0214543, IMG submission 160094) | Root nodule microbial communities from cowpea collected in UCLA plant growth center, Los Angeles, California, USA - CNSS2 | ecosystem: Host-associated > Plants > Roots > Nodule | place: USA...
ATTGAAACTAAAAACAAATATAGGAACCAAATTGAGTCACTTTGACACGTGGCACAACGGTGAAATGACACGTGTCAAAATTAAAAAAAAAATTCAAAAAAAAAAAAATTCAAAAAAACCAGAAATTGACACGTGGCATTGACTTTAACACCGTCTGGTCAAAGTTAACGGTGAGGACCAAATTGAGACAACGAAAAACGTGAGGACCAAAATGAAATTTCATGACAAATAGAGGGACCAAAAGGATAATTTAACCTTTATTTTATTATACATAAGACAATGAAAAATGATAAACAATAAATATTTTAAAATTTTAATATTTATAATCGAATTTAACATCCATTAAAGAAACAAAGAATAAAATTTAAAACTTGAAGGTATATATAATATAAATAATAAAGTTTAAAAGCTAAAACTAAAGAAACATTACAATATCTCATTTCTTCGACCTATTCCTTAACCAAATTGACCAAGTTAAGCATGCGAGATTTTCTTCGAAGTTTGTATCGTATCATAGTAACATATAACTAGAGTCACTTTGGTATCTTGCAAAATCATATCAGCATCAAGAAATAAGTATTGGATTTGAAAAGGAAGCGTCTTTCAATGTAATAAAATGACAATCTTGTTTCCACTTTTTCCCATTATCCTCATAATTGGTATGCATGTTTAATATCAGTCTATTAGGGAAATGAACTGACAAATACGTTAATTGTGTTTAAGTAGTAGTGGGTAATTGCGTTTAAGATTAGAAGTTCATTTAATAGTATTTTGGTAGTAGTTGGGTATCTCTATTAAATGTGGTTTGGTAGTAGTTATGATAAAGGACCATCTCCTAAATTTCAAGTGGTACGAATTTGAGGACAAATTCTCTTTAAGAAGGAGGGTATGATAGAGGATTATCTCCTAAACATATATAAGAAGAACTTTAGGAAGAACATTTGCAATTCAAAGTATCTATGACAAGGTCAAAGATCAAAACATGTTTCCTTGAAGCTTATAATGTTCCATGAAGGAGGAAACTTAAAGAACATGAAGATCATGAGCACATTTGAAAAATAGTTTTTAGAAAAATTAATTTATGTTTCTATGTTTTTGGGCTTTGGGCTTTCTTCTAGAAATTAGTTTTTTTTTAATGTTTTTGGACTTTTTGCTTTCTTTTAGTGTTTCTAGGTTTTCTTGAACTTATGTACCTATATATAGAGGTACCAAAAACTAATGTAGACACTTTTGAGTTATATTATATGCATTTGCATTATTTGAGAGAAGATTCTCTTGGTTCTTGGATTAAAATTATGATTCTTATCAAAGATTAACATCTTTGTGGCGAATCTTCACTTGACTTATCAATCTACTAGATTGTGGTGTCCTCCATCCTTCTCTTATTCCGCATTCTTGTTTGGTTTATTTTTGTCGTCCCTCTAGAAGATTCAAATTCAGAAACGATCGTACTCTTTCCACTATAGGATTTTTATCATCTGTTATCTAGAGCAAGGTTCTCGTTTAAATTTCCAATTTTGTTGAGTTTTAATTTGTCGTGTGTTTTTTCCTTCACGTTCTTCATTTAAAGTGTGTTTTTCTACATTTGATTCGTGGAAATTATTTGTTTTTTGTGTTTTTCTATTAATTGTAGTCACAATTAATTGTTTGCAAGTGTAAATACATTGATTTATGTGAGTTTGGGGTTTGAAGGGCAATTTGTTTAGTTTTATTTGTTTTTGTGTTGAACTGCAAAATTGAAAAAAAGAAGAAGAAATAATAATGGATCCAATTAAAAAAGAAATAAGTATATATTGAAAGAAAAGGAAAAAGAAAAGTAAGGATCCAAAAGCAAAAAAAAAAAGAGAGTTCAACACAAATTTTTGTTGCAATTTTATTTGTGGTTTTTTTATCTATTGAATTGCAATCAGTCTTTTCTTAGAGTCTCTACATTGTCTCCTTTAACTCTTTTTGGTAGTCTAGTTATTTTTTAATTTATTGTGTTGTGTCTTTAAAATTTCTCAAGTTTGTCTGGAGTTTTGTATTTTCTTTGATCTTTTGAGTCAAGATTTAGATCTCACAACAATTTTCACATTTTTTGTTCATTCTTTGGTTAAGCTCAAGGAGTTCTTTGCCAAACACTAACCTTATGTTTGGATGAAGCATTTCAACAATGCTGAGAAATTGAAATGTATTATATTTGAATTGCTTGCAATTAAATTCCCTTCATATTCTAAATAACTTGTTTGGATAAAAAAAATTCAAATACCTTACATTTCAACTTCTTGTTTGGATAAAATAATTGAATTTCTTGTGAGATAAAATTTCATTTTATCAATATTTATTTTAGGCTTAATTATGTTTTGAGTTCATGATAAATTTGGAAACGAGTCGGTCAGACTTGTTAGGTCAACAGGTCGGTCGGGTCGTTGAGTCTCCCTGACACGTCTGGGTCGTTAGGCCCGCCCGACATCTCTAGGTCATCTGGCCTGCCAAACCCGTGTGGGTTGTCGGGCTCGCCTGTCCTGCTTGGGCCATCAGATTCACTGACCCGTATTATTTGTTAGGTCGATTCAGCTCGTCTCTGTCTTCGAGCCCACCCGGCTTGTCTGGGTCATCAATCCTATTTGGGTTGTCAGACCCGCCCGACCCGTTTATGTCGTAGGGCCAGTCTGGTCCGTTAGGGTTGTTGGGCCAGCCTAACATATCTTGGTCGTCGAGCCTACTTGGGCAGTGCTGTTGTCGGGCTTGACCAACCTGTTTAAGTTGTCAAGCCCACCCGATCCATATGTGTCATCGAGTCACCCCCATTCATTTGGGTCGTCAGGCCCGCCGACCCATTTGGATTGTCGGGCCTGGCTAATTCTTCTGGGTCATCGAGCTCCCTCGACCCGTCTGGGTTGTCGGGCCTGCTCGACCCATCTAGGTCGTTAGGCCCGCTCGACCGATCTGGGTCGTTGGGCCTGCTCGACCCATCTAGGTCATCGAGCCTACTCGACCCATCTAGGTCATCGAGCCCGCTTGACCCATCTGGGTCATCGGGCCCGCTCGACCTGTCTGGTCATCGGCCCTGCTCGACCCGTTTGTGTCGTCAGGTCAGTCCGATCTGTCTGGATTGTCTGGCCAGCCCAACCTATCATGGTTGTGAGTTTGCCGGGTCCGTTTGGGATTGAGTTCAGAGTGTGAGGTTGAGTGAGAAGAATTTCAAATTCCACATTTTTTTAGGGTATTTGAATTTCTTCTAATTTGTCTAATTGAAATACTTCAACAAAATGCATGCATTTTAAATGCTTTTGAATTTCTCTATCCAAACAAAGCATTTCATTTCAAAGAATTTCAAATTCTCCAAATAAATGAATCACCCTCTTGAATTACCTCATCCAAACACACCATAAAGGGAATTGAGTGGTAAAATGTAAGATAGTACTTTCAAGAAAAGCCTACAAAGTGTGATACATAAGTAGAATTTTGAGGGAAACACTTAGAAGAGTGGTGAGGTCCTAAATATATTTTATTATTAATAACCTTTTCTTGTAGGAACTAGCAATATAGATTAATGCAACATGTTTCCGTAGAGGCATCCTTCTGGAACTGGTTTAATATATGGTTTAAATTATCCTACTCCTAACTAGGATCATTTGGTTAGAGGATTTGAAAGTACCAAGAGAGTGGCACGCAGAGATACACCTAGTGTTTGTGAGACTTTGGTGGAGGTTGTCAATGCCTTTGGAATCTAGAGTTATACAATTGATTGGCAAGATTGCTAGTACCAAAAGGAAGCACAATCTTGATAGAAAATCATTGCCAAAGACAAGTGCACTAAGATGTTCCAAATGTGAAGGCTATGGGCATGGAACTCATCAATATCCTAATTGTGATGCAAGTCCTATGACTAATGAAGACCTCAAGAACTACATTTTATACTTGAAAGAGGAGGAAGAAAGGACAATGCAAAAATTAGATGTATTGAAAAGAAGGCAAGAGCATAAGCTAAAAAGAGTACATGAAAAGGAAACACTTATAGAAAATGAAGTAACGACAAAGAGAGAAAAAGAAGAGAAAGAGACGAGAAAGAAAAGAGAGAAAAAGAAGGAAAAGAAAAGAGAGAAAGAGACGAGAAAGAAAAGAGAAAAAAGAAGAGAGAAAAGAGAACAAAAGAGAGAGAAAAGATAAAGAAGAAAGAGAAAAAGAAAAGAAGGAAAACGAGATTAGAAAAAGAGAGGGGGAAGAAAAGAGAGAAAAAGACAAAGAAAGAAAAAGATAAAGAAATAAGAGAGCATTATGAATTGTTCATCAAAGAACAATGGCATCAACAATGGGAAGAAGAAAGGATACTTAGGGAAGACTTGTCCTGCAGTGGTTACCATCAACAATGTTCGATCACCTTTTACCTCCTCTATAGTGGTTACCATCAACAAAACTTAATCCAAATCCGAGTTCTCTTCTTCATGGACCAAATGGGCTTCCTCATTCTTCTTTCCCATCTTGATTTGATTGGAATCCTTGTACCAACATTTGAATGAGTAAATGTCCGAATTTATCACAAACATATCACTGCACTTTCTTGCGATCAACACTCTTTCTTTCTCTTCCTCCTGTGTATTGTTTTCCAACCCTATATTTGGGGCCTTCTTTGTAAGACCCAGGAAATTTAAATATAAATAAATATTTAATTATCAATAATTGGGAATTGGAGATACATTTAAAGGACTTAAATGGGCCAATCTTAATAAGGAATCGTGATAGTTCAACTGGTTGAGCATATTGTATGGTGTAGAGAGGACTTGGGTTCGAGTTCGTGGTATGTCATTAGTGTGTTAATTTAATTATTTAATTATTTTGCATGTGCGCTTGACCGCGAAGTGTGATAATATAATCATAGATGGATATGAATTATCATGAAACATGGATTGGTTAGTTAGTTTTGTATATGCCGTGTAATTAGTTTGAGTTCGAACCTGGTTTAGTGCGAGATAGTTCCTTTTCACATCTTTTTTTCTTAAGCCGTAGTTGTCTGGGAAGCCAGAGAGGTAGAGGCAATGTCTTATGGAGGAGAAACCTCCAAGTAATGACACTTGATGCCTATTAAGCGTTATTTTCGTTTTTTAATTTATTATTATTTTTAAGAGTTGGAAAAAGAGAGGAGAAGGGTGAAATTCGGGAGTTGATACAACTGCATGGGAGATTGTTTTAAGTTGACTAAACCTGACCCAACGAGTACTTAGAGGACTAGGAAGAGTGCTTTGTGAGAGAGGCAAGGCTTGAATCAAATTGGGATCAAGAAGGGCTCTAGGGGAGTATTTGGAGTAGGAAATCTAGGTAATGGGAGCTGCACATGTATGTTAATTCCTGCTTAATGTATTTTTTTATGTAATTGGATCATAGGTGCTTGTTTCTTTTTGAATTTTCGTTGAAATTCGTATTTTTTAGGTTTCTACCCAGAAATTGTCTAACGACATTCATTGACCGCCAAGCCACGCATGCCATTTAAACCTAGTTTTTGGGTTCTGCATAGAAATCGCTTGGCGGCCCTTCATTGCCGCTAGGCAACACGAGCCTTGTGGTTCAGCTTTCTAAGTTTTATGGATTCTAGGGCAATGTTGTTGTCCTGGAATTCTTATGTGCGATAATATTGTGTGATTTCATGATCAATTATTAATAATTTGCTGAAGTTGATGCTAATGTGGTGATTTTACAATTGCACGTGCATAAGGGTTCCATGAGGGCAATTGGGAATGAATTGGAATATGATTTAATGTGCAAACGATGATGATTTTATGTTTATGTGTGAATATTGAATATACATGAATTGTGAAAGCATGACTGAATGTGAATTTGGTGAAATTGCATGATTGGATTGGGTTGGGGATTTTAGGGTTCTCGTAGGTGCAAGGAAAGTCTGGGATTTTGTGGTTGACTAGGTGGGGCGCGAATTTGGGTTATGTTGGGGTTCATTTGGACTCATGAATGTAGTATGATGATAGAATGTGTAGAATTATACAGTGGTAAGCCTAATGGATGAATCATTAGTATGCACCAATGTTAAAATTGATTTAGTTTGAGGTTTTGGGATGAATGAAATGTTGAAGGTACTATTTTGGAGGTAAGTTCAATGTGGCATGAGTTGGAAGCATGATTAGGTTCTGTTGTGAGCTTTCCATGAACTTGAATGTTCCTTTGTTTTAGTCACATGTTGAAAATTGCTTTATTGGTGAATGCATGTATATAAATATAAATGAAATTGATATGCAGGTAATTGTAGTTGCACCAATGAGTCATATTAAGCTTTCTAAATATGCATTGAGGTTCTTATCATGGCTATTTGTGAATCTTAATACGAGCATGATAATTGTATGTATGGTTAAATTCAAGGGTGCAAAATTGTGAATGTATGAGTTATTATTCAGAGTAAATTTATATGATTTACGGTGATGTAAATTGAGGCATGTTGAACTGTAAAAATACATAATTGGTGTTCTAGATGTGTGCCTGCAATGACTTGGTGTGTTAGAATTGGTTCTACAATGCCTAAACAAGTAAAATTCGCTTTATTGGTGTAGCGCCTGACAATGTGGATTGGACCGCTAAACGATAGTTACAAACAAGGGGTCCCTAAAATGCGTGGCACTTGGGGGTAAGTAGTGACCGCTAGGCAGTCTGTAGCTCAATTTCGCCTAGCGGTGCTTAGGCTGCATCAGGCGATAGTGTAGGGGCAAGGGGATTTTGTGACGTGTTTTACATGGTTTGTTGTGATGGTCTAGTGTAGGGGCAGGGGGTTTTGAGGGGGTTCGCAATGGATTTGGAAACGCGTGATTAATACGAACGGAAAGGTTCGTATTCAATGTACTTCTGTGTGAGGATACGAGCATAGAGGTTCGTATGTTTTGTGCTCGCACTTGAGGCTATTATGAGTATAGAGGTTCATAGCAGGTTTTCACGCGTGTTGGACTACGAGCAGAAAGGTTCATAGCATGTTTTCACATGTGTTGGACTATGAGCGAGGAGTGTGTACTAATCTTGTACTGATCTTGTATAGGTCAGGTTAAGTGAGATTGAGAGTTTTACACGACTTGTGGTGATGAGTTTGAGTATGAGACTTGCTGAAGACATTCCTTGAGTTATGGCTCAGAATGACATTCCTTGAGTTGTGGCTCGGAATGAAGGGTAAACACGTGGCGATCCCGGGTTGTGAGCTGGTGATATTGGTAATCGGTGTGAGTGTGCGAGTTGTGATTCTTATTGGGAACTCCACCTGGTGTTATGGATGGTGGTTAGTAATAGGATAGTCCCGCACGTGTGTCTACGAGTTGTGGCTTGTAGAGTTGGAACCCCGAGTTGTGGCTTGTGGCAACAAGTGTCATCTTAAAGTTATTACTAGAGTGTGTAGAATCTGGATGTACATGGTGGTGGCCATGATTTGTAGTTTATGATATGCTTAATTATGCGTAATTACATGAGTTCACCCTTTCTATTTGTATTTGGCGATGATCGTGTAATTCGTTACATGAGAGTAGACGATATTTCAGGAGCAGCTGGTGTCACATAGAGTCGAAGAGGGGCTAGCTTAGGGAGCTTTTATGTACTATATTTTACTATTTTTGTAAACATTAGTTTTGATCAGTTGTAAACATGGAGTTGGATTTATGGTTTTGAATAAAGTTGTCAAAATAGGTTGAAACTCACGAGTCAACTCGGTTCACCACAGGTTCGGGCCGGGTTGGATTAAAATTTTTTTACAAATTTTAATACGGGTTGATTTTTGACCCGGCTCACCTAAAACCCAGCGCACCCGGGTTGAACCTGTGGTGAGTCAGGTTGGTGCAAATAAAGAATCACATAAGTGTGTTTTATTAAGTTGGGCTTTGCATTTGGGTCATGTTAGGATGTTTTTTTAGCCAACACATAGATAATTTGTATTTTTGTGATTTTGGTTTGTATTTGGATTGTATTAAAGTTTATTTAGATTTTAATTAGAATTATAATTTAGTTTTTATTGAAAAAAAATAAAATAAAATTGTATTTTTTTCAATTAAATGAACCCGTGAGCCAACCCGTTTAACCCACTAAGCCGTGATGGGCCGGACCAGGTTTAAATTTTTTTGGCTCGCTAATAAATGAGCCGGGTTAGGTTGGTTCACTAAGTTATCAACCCGTGGTGGGTCAAGCCGAGTCGGGTCGGGTTATCCATTTTGACAGCTCTAGTTTTGAATTTCGATGCATTTAATAAAGTTTAAATTATCCCACATTTTTGGGAAAGAGTTTTATTAATTGAAAATTTATTATTATATTATATTATTTATTTAAATTAGTAATATCTAGTCAAGATTTTACATGCGTCTTATATAGGTTATGAGATAGGTGAGCATGATACAAAGGTTTTTATAAATAAGAAAAAGGTTAAGCTATTTTGGGTGAGGGTTATTTACCTTATTTTATATATTTTTTATTTATTGAGCTCATCCTTTCTATTTGTGTTTGGCGATGATCATGTGACTTGTCACATGAGAGCAAATGATATTACAGGTGATGTTGTCGATGCATAGGGCCAGAGTAAGGGCTAGCTAAGGGATGGATTTAAAGAAAAATATTTCTTTTATCATGTATTAGTTTTAATTCTAGTTTTAGATGTTGGAACTTGTACTAGTTAAGTCAAATTTTGGATTTTGGATTTAAGCGTGTTTAATAAAGTTTTAAATTTCCCGTGCTTTTGGGAACTTTATCATTGATTGACTTTAATTTAAATTATAATTATTTATTTAAGTAATATCTACATAGGATGTTACATTTTTTCTACTTAGTGGTGTTGTTATGATTTGAGACATCTCTAGATTTGTTAGAGCCTCTGCCACCTCTAAATCTTCCTCTAAACCCTCTTATTCATCTGCCTCTTGATATATTTTGATTGTTCTGGCTTGCAAAGCTTGTTTAGTCACTGTATCGACATTCTTTCTTTTGAGAATTCACTATTCATAGGCTTTCAAACAATTCTAAAGTTCTTCCCCCGTCATCTTATCCAAATCTTTATTTTCCTCAACAACAACTAGTATGAGATCATATTTAGGGGTTAAGGTTCGCAACACTTTCTCCACTATTCTGCTGTCTTCAACGCTCTCATTATAGGCCCTTATGTCATTAACAAGAACCTGAAGCCTTTGAAGTTTTCAACCACCATCTCCCACCCTGTCATTGCAAGCAGCTTATACCGTCTTTTCAAAGATTGGATCTTGACCTTCTTAATTCTTCCAGAATTGTCATACCCAGCGCTTAAGATGTTATAAGCTTCCTTGGTCGTGCTAGCCTTTGAGATCTTTTGAAACACATTGACTGTCACACATTGGTGTAACAACATTCATGCTTTGTAGTCCAACTTCTTCTTTTAACAACATTCCACTTTCTTTGACGATTCTTTGAACCCAATTTTAACTATCTCGTCTACTTCTTAGAAACCCAAATTTACTTCCATCTTCATGCACCAGTCATTGTACCCCTTTCCATCAAAGATAGGAAGAGTTCTTGTCATCATGCCTCCTGCAACCATAATCGTATTGTAACATTTTTAACCACAAGTACCTGGTATGCACTACACAATTCTTGTCCAATCCCCTTCAAGGAACCTTGCTCTTGATACCACTATGTTGGGACAAATGGACTACATAAAGATAGAAGTAGGAAACTAGCGAGAAAGGGAATAAAATGTAGGTAAAAGGTATTCTCATTAGCTTTTATTAGGTGTATACAATTGTTTTTATATACAAAATTTAGAGGCTACTAATAGTAATAGACAGTTAGTAGGAAACAAATATTTGGATTATACAACATCTATTTATTTAAATTCCTAAATAATAAAGGTTTAAAAACATAAAAGGCTATTAACTGTGTTGTAATTAGACAATTAGTGACTTTAATTTCTAGTTTGAAACATTTGCTCCTTCATGCTTTGGATCTCAAATTCTCTATCCAAGTTGAGTGCCTTCGTACCTTTGGTTTGTTATAATACTAGCGGTTATTGCAAAAAGATTTGAACGTTGCCTCCAATATTTTTTTTTGGTTGCTGTAGTTTCACTTGTGGTGCAATGATATTATGCTTCCGTTTTGATTCCATGATTATTGCAATGATTATGATTCATGGCTACCCATGTACATTGCAAATCTGTTTTTGAACATTGGTGAGAAATATGGGATTATAGCCTATTTCATTCACTCCTTCACACCTATAAATAGGTAGCTTTGGTGCTCTACAAAACATACACCATTTCTCACTCTTTTCCTTCATTCTTCAAGCTCTCTTCTCTCTCATATTTCTTCCTTCTATCTTCTATTATCTGGGTTAAATACTCTTTTAAGAGTACTTTCTTGCTAATTCTGAGATCCTCGGAAGATCTGAGAAATTCCTGTTGTATCCCGGGGGACTTGTGCAACAAACCGCGGATAAGTCCTTAAGGACAATGATTTTACACTCCTTAGGAAGTACCTTTTTATTCATGATTTGTCAGTTATTTACAACAATCTACTACTCTGGAGAATTAAAAATATTTCCGGAACTCAAACCATCTTTGCGAAACCATTTCCAGATGTAACAAAAATTGAGGTATTCTCTGGGTAGAATTTCTGACGCTGGCAAGAACGTGTGTCTACTCTTTTAGACATGTATGAAGTAGCTATGGTGTAACATCTTAGTCGAATATTACGAATTTTTAATAAAATAAAATAGAGATAAAAAAAATAACCTCATTTATTATGTATCAATTCCCAAAACACGGGGAATTTATAATCTTTATTACATAATAAAGTCAACTCCAAATTCAAAATTCTTAAAGCTCTATAAATTACTAAATTGGTTTCATAATAGTTTACAATTTTTTTTTTCAAAACCATTAACGATAAAAACTCAAATAAAACTGTGCCCCATGAGTTTTCCATGCTCTGTTGCTAAGCCTTACCAGAATCACCTGCAACAACATTTGCTCCCGTGTACCGCATACACGATCATCGCCAACCACATGCAGATAGGATGAGCTTATAATTATATAAACATACATATATATATATATATATATATATATGTATGTATGTATGTATATATAATTAGACATCATATAAACCATACAAGTACACCAAGGGAATTCCTATCCTTTGATTCCACACCACATGGCCACCACCATGTTACTTGTGTTCTACGTCTTCTGATGAGTACCTCGAGATGTCTTGCTACCACACCTACCAGCCACAACTGGTATAGCACGTGCGGGAAACCATGCTACAGACCACACTTTGTAACACCAGGTGGAGTTCCCAATACGAATATTATTCGTAATGTCCCAAGACTACCAAACTTGTTGGTCTCATACCAAGGACTCGCCGTGCGAGCCACAACTTGCACACTCATACCGACAACACTCGCCAACTCGAGCCACAACTCAAGAATTCCTCGTGTTTATCCGTCATCCCGAGCAACAACTCAAGAGATGCCATTTCGAGCTACAACTCAGGGAATGCCACATGCTTAACCCCTATCTCGAGCCACAACTCAAGGGAAACGTTCCGAGTCACAACTCAAGGAACACCAGCAAGCCGACCTTCGAGATATCACCAAAGTCTTGTAGACCACGCACATCCAAAGCAAGCAACACATAGTTTCTGCCTCTACAATATTGCCTGGCGCTGCTTCTGAGTCGCTGGATGAAATACGCTTCCAAACCGCTAGACAGGGGACACGTGCTATCAGGTGTCAAGCGTCTTGTAGTCCATTGTCCTGCAGACATCGCCTGACGGGACCACCCTCACTACCAGGTGCCATGAGTTCCAGTAACCCCTATAAGTGTAGCTATCGCCTGGCGGTCCAGACTTCACCGCCAGACGCCACACCAGTACATCGAATTGTACTGGTTTGGGCCTTTCATATGTGATTTCAATCCTTTTTAACCCCTCCATGATGCATCACATAATTACCAGTCACATAATTTCCATTTTATGGTCATGAACTCACCTTTTTTATGCCTTGCTATCATAAACATACTCATTGGTAGATGCATTCTCTTGACCATACCAATTCCTTAGAACCCATTAAGTGCAAACCATATTATTCAACTTAGGCCATAGTCACAACTTAACTGACCTATCACAATGTCCAATCATAACATCAATCTCTACTCCCTTAAAGGTAACATACCAATTATACCTTACCTTAGTATTATAACACTTCTTTCACTTATGATATCCCACCTCACAACCCAACTCGTGCATCTTCTTTGACACCCAAGTTACTAATTGTATTATGCCTTTCAATCCAGCAAGACTCTAATTTACTTATGCCCCTACTGCAATGTTGTTATTTCCATGATTCTTTCAATCCCAATTAACCCCTAATTGATTCATACTACTAAATCAGTAATGACCTATCCCATGCCTTTGTCGAATGACCCAATGTTGGTGTCTTAATTACACTCTACTTCCACAGAGACCCAAACTCACCATTGTACTCAAGAGCCACGCAAAATTCCTTGGCTTTGCGTTGACGCCTAGCAGCACCTTGCTTGCGCTAGGCAGTGCATCAAGTTTAGGAAACCTAGAATTATGCCCTGCACCTGCGAGAATTCCAACTTCCCCATTTCATACCAGTCTCTCAAGTTGTCCACCCAATACACTTTTATCGTACGCTTATGAGTACTATTAATACATTATGCTTTCAATACACCAAATTATATTACTTTTGCTCATGTAATTCCCTCTGAAACCCAAAATCCCTAAATGTTCAACCCTAAACAGAGAACATGCCACAATCATCCAATTTCCCCTTATCACCTCATGATTTCATAATTATTCACTTCCATTTAGTTAGTTAATGATCTAAACACCCTTTCCACCGATCAAAAATCGCCCAGAACGTAAAAAACCCAAGATTCGAGCCAAAACAGCCCGCATCGCCTAGCGGTAGTTCATCACCGCCAAGCAGTTCAGACAAAATCCAAAACAGGATTGGTTAGTCACGCGTCGCCTGGCTGATAAGCTCAGGCCGCCAAGCGGTTCCATCTTTGGATCCTATAAACAAGCATAAATGGATGAGTCACCTAGCGGCAGTTCATCACTCGCTAGGCGGTTTCTGGAAAAATCCAAAAAACATGAATTATACACAACTGGGCAGAGTACATGCATCCAATTAATCATACATTTCATGCAATTTAAACAATATGAAATTAAATGTACGATTCCAGCTCCCCTAATCTAGTTTCCTTGCTAAAACTTGAGAATTCCAAGGTTCTTGTTGATCAACAATGGCCCCTCTTGCGTCCTTGTCATGGGGGCATTGAAGGGGGTTCTTATAAGAATGGTTTGAACATGGGATAGGCGATGATTTTATGAAAGATGATATTTAAATAATGAGTGAAGGATTAAATGTGCAAATTGGGGGTTTTCTGTATATTGGTTGCTACAACGACAGTTTGGATATCCAAGGATAGGTGCAACACTGAACAGATGGGGCTGGCATGAGTAATATTAATCTTAGATTGTAAACTTATAGAACCGGGAGTATACTGAATGTGGAAACTAGTTTAGGGTAATAAACGATGACAAGGATGTGGTGAGATATAATTGAATTGATACGAATTGTGTACGCTGCTGTAATTTTGGGTATTGTCATTTAAACTGAATAATCATTGTTGTGGTAAATGATGGGTTAAATATTCATCTTTGGTGGCTTGTTTCTTTAGTGAACCAAGTGATACATGTTAAGGCATGATAACAATTGTTTTGCACATGAGCTAATTGTACTTATTGAGTTCTGGGTTGGTTGTATGTTTTGAAATGCTATAATTGAGGAGTTATGGATATATTGTATGTTTGGGGTCTAATAAGACCCGTAAAAAGTGCCAAAAACCAGTAGCTTTTGCGCTACTGGTATAGCGCCTAGCGGTGCGGGGCAAACCGCCAGGCGATAGAGTTCTAAATTAGTGGCAGTGGCCACTGTTTGTAGGAGGCGTCTGGCGGCGGGGTTGTGTCCGCCAGGCGGTAACGGAGCTAGGTGGCTCTTGTTTGGTCTCAGGCGCCTGGCGGTAGGGTGTTGGCCGCCAGGCGTTTTGCTGCCAGTTTTCGCCTGGCGGTGTCTAGGCGGCGCCAGGCGGTTTTGGTTGCTGTGAAATTGGTTGTTGCATGGATTAGTGGACTTGAAGGACTAAGTTCACTTACCTTTGTGTTTGGACTTGAAGGACTAAGTCCAATAGGGGTCTGGGATGTACTTAGTGGTGAGACGCATGATGGGCATGGAACTGGTTAGTTCCCGTCGGCTACTATTGTGCTTAGTGCTAATACAACCAAAGAAGTGTGGGACATTTTGAAGTTGTCATACAAAGGAGTAGAGAAAGCTCATAAATCCAAATTGCAATCCATGCATCGAGAATATGAAAGATATGAGATGTCCAATTCAGAAACCGTGGAACAATATTTTTCACGGGTAACAAATCCATTCAATAAGATGAGGGTGTATGGAGAAGACATCCATGAAAGCAAGGTGGTAGAGAAAATTCTACGCACAAAATCGATGAAATTTGATCATGTGGTGACTACAATAATTGAGTCCCACAACACAAACATCATGACGCTTGCAGAATTGCAAGGTAGCATTGAAAGCCATGTGAGCAGAATCTTGGAGATAACTGAAAAAGCAAATGAAGAAGCCTTGAAAATTCAGGTGAATTTTACCAACATAGTAGAATCCAATCGAAGTAAAGACGGTAGAGGTCGTAAAGATGGAAATATAAATTTAAGAGGTAGAGGTTGTGGTAGCTTCAAAGGAAAAGGTCGTTGTAATTTCAATCAGCAATGAAAAGACAACAATTTCAAGCCACCTAATCAAGGAAGAGGTGGACACAATGTCAGATCTCTGATGTTTTCTCTGCTCCTGGTCTTCATCATAACCTGTTGAGCATGGGCTACAACATGCAGATTCATGATGGCTACTATACATTGATTGACAAAAATAGGAGATTCACTACCAAGGTAAAAATGACTCTTAATTGCCTATTCCCTTTGAAAGTTCAACATGATAAAATTCCTTGCTTGATTTCCATTATACAAAATGATGATTGGTTGTGGCACATGCGCTTTGGACATTATCACTTTTCTGGATTAAATTTTTTATCTAAAAAAGAGTATGTATATGGTTTGCCTATTATAAACATTCCTAAAGGTATATGTGAGACTTGTGAAATTGGAAAGAAACACAGAGAATCTTTTCCAACTGGAAAGTCCTGGAGAGCAAGAAACTCATTGGAGATTCTACATTCAGATTTATGCATGGTTGAGATACCAACACATGGCGGTAGTAGGTATTTCATTACTTTTATTGATGACTTTAGCAGAAAAGATTGGGTGTATTTATTGAAACAGAAATTAGAAGCTTGTGATGCCTTTAAGTCATTTAAAGCATTTGTGGAGAAACAAAGTGGCTGCAAGACTAAAGCATTGAGGATAGATAGAGGCCAAGAATACCTTGCTTATGCAAATTTCTTTTACCACCATGGAATTTAGCATCAAATAACAACTAGATACACTCCTCAACAAAAATGGAGTAGCAAAAGGAAGAATAGAACATTCATGGATATGGTGAGATGCATGCTAAAGGCGAAACCAATGCCTAGAGAATTATGGGCAAAAGCAGTTTCTACTACTGTGTATATTTTGAATAGGTGTCCAACAAAGAGTGTTTGTGATAAAACACCAGAAGAAGCTTGGAGTGGAAGGAAGCCCTTAATCCGGCATCTTAGAGTTTTTGGGTGTATAGCATATGCCCATGTACCAGATCAACTCAGAAAAAGCTTGATGACAAAGGAGAGAAGTGCATCTTCATTGGTTACAACACTAACTCAAAGACATACAAGCTTTGCAATCCAGTGACAAAGAAGGTCATTATCAACAAAGATGTGACCTTTGATGAAGAAGGAATGTGGGATTGGTCTTCCAAAGCCCATAGAGGCAACAAAGACTACGAGTCAGATTGGAGGATTATGTTGTGGGTAATGACAATGACCCATCTAATGAAGAAATTATCAATTTTGCCTTATTTGCCTATTGTGAGTCTGTAACATTGGAAGAAGCTTCAAATAATCAACATTGGAGAAAAGCAATGGATGAAGAAATTCATGTCATTAAGAAGAATCAAACATGGGAGCTGATAGACTTACCAGCAGACAAAAGGCCAATTGGAGTAAAGTGGGTGTACAAAACTAAGTACAAGTCTAGTGGAGAAATTGATCATTTCAAAGCAAGGTTGGTAGCAAAAGGTTACAAACAAAAGCCATGTATTGATTATTTTGAGGTATTTACTCCTGTAGCGAGATTAGATACAATTTGTATGCTTATCTCTCTATCAGCTCAAAATAATTGGAAAATTCATCAAATGGATGTTAAATCTGCTTTTCTGAATGACACTTTGGAAGAAGTATATGTTGAGCAGCCTACAGGATATGAAGTTGAAAGAAAAGAAGATGAAGTCTACATATTGAAGAAGGCATTGTATGGCTTGAAGCAGGCACCCAGGGCGTGGTATTAGAAGATTGATTCTTACTTTCTGCATAATGGTTTTCAGAGATGCTCGTTTGAACATACTTTGTATATCAAATCAATTGACCCTAACAATATTCTTATTATGTGCCTCTATGTTGATGATCTAATTTTTACTGGCAATAATCCAAAGATGACTGCAGAATTCAGGGAGGCCATGGTTAATTGTTTTGAGATGACAGATTTGGGCCTAATGTCATGTTTTCTTAGCATCGAGGTCATTCAGCAGGATGATGAAATTTTTATATCTCAAAAGAAGTATGCTGCTGACGTTTTAAAAAAAATCAAGATGGAGAATTCAAAGCCAATCTCAACACCTGTTGAAGCTGAAAAAGGATAGTGATGAAAAAAGAATTGATTCAACATATTACAAGAGCTTGATTGGAAGCCTCAAATATTTGACTGCTACTAGACCATATATTGTCTTTTGGAGTAGGACTGTTGAGCATATTCATGGAAGAGCCATATGCATGTCATTTACAAGGAGCAAAGAGAATCCTTAGATATATCAAAGGTACTTTGATCGAGGGAATTTTTTATGCTAACATTAAAGTTGTGAAGCTTGTTGGATATACAGATAGTGATTGGGTAGGAGATGTTGAAACAAGAAAAAGCATGTCAGGGTATACATTTCATCTAGGAACAGGAGCAATATCGTGGTCCTCAAAAAAACAACCTGTTGTCGCTCTTTCAACAGCCGAAGCAGAATACATGGCAGTAACTAGTTGTGCAACCCAGACAGTATGGTTAAGAAAAATGCTTGAAGTGATGCATCAGAAGCAAGATACTCCCATAGTGATATTTTGTGATAACAAGTCAGCAATTGCATTATGCAAAAATCCAGTATTTCATGGATGATCCAAGCACATAGATATTCGGTTTCATAAAATTCGAGAACTAGTAGCTGAGAAAGAAGTAGCAATCGAATATTGTCCAACTATAGAACAAGTTGCAGATATGTATACAAAGCCACTGAAAGCTGAGTTATTTTATAAGTTAAAAAGAATGTTTGGAATGATACAAGCTTGATTTAAGGGAGGCAATGTCAATAATTAAATCAAGCCGCAGATATTGAAAACTTTGACCTAATAGAAAATGTTTGATTGGACCAAAACTCACCTTATGAAAAAGCTATGTAATTTTATTGGAAAGCATGAAGGCAGCTACACTAGTAAAGCTAATTGTAGGCATCACACAAAATTGTAGGCGCCGTTCAATTAAAGCCACAAGTTGAAAGGCTATTTACTAACAATTTCTTCTTGAGTGGGTTGTCTAAAAATTAATATTATAATGTTTTGTAAAGCCTATAAAAGACTAATCTTGTACCGAGAATAATGTATTAATTTTTAAATTAAAATATATTGAGTAGAAACTCTATCTTCTTATCTCGTTTCCGTGTACGTGTGTGGGTATTTTTTTTTTTAATAAAATTATGTCCTATTGATATCAGTTATAAAATATTGAAAACAAAATATCCCTTATAGGCATGACTAAGTAGTTCCTAATATGATAAAAACAGAATCAGAGTTCCTAGGTCTAAAAAGTTAGCTAACACATCTACGTGTGGAGCTATTCCGGACACACTTCCAACAAACTGTAATAGACAGTCAGTGAGAAACAAATATTTTGATTATACAACAACGTCTATTTATTTAAATTCCTAAATAACAAAGGCTTAAAAATGTAACAACTAAATATTTAGACAATAAAGATCCAAAACATAAAATAAAATGTGTAGAATAATCATTGTTAAAACATAATGTGCAGAATAAATATTCAAAAGTAATACACATTTTATAAACTTAGTGATCGTTTTCATGTACCTTTGTCTTTAATATATGGAATGGGATACAACAATTATGACTATTAGCTCAACCAAAAAAAATGGTTATGAATATAGTTGGTTGTGTCTAACATATGCAGTGGTTGCTCCAAAAAAGTTGAGGTGAAATCAGCGTTCACGTGCAGTTCAACTTTTACAGTTATACGTTTTATTGGTTTTTGTGTCTTTTAAACTCTTTTATTCATACTTTAGTTTAAACAAGTTTACTAAATTGTTACGAATTTAAACATTCACTAATATTATCATATACATGTCTTGTCACAGACGATCCATACAAGAGACTTGAACAACCTTAAACAATCTTATTTACTTATTATCAACAATTAATGATAATGCTTACACAAAATTAAATCATATACAAACATTATAAAATGTCATGTCAAAATGAATTTGCATATAAAGTATTTAATTTAAATATATGTGCTCTTGTAAAACTCAGAAAATTAAATAACCGTACATTATGGTTGGCTTAAACATAAATTGTTTTATCATTTATATCGTTTTACTCAAAACAAGATAAATTACGATTTTTATTTTTAAACATATATTAGTTCAATTCTCAGTTTTTGTTAACAAAGTATTTCCATTCAAAGTGATAAAACCTTTTTTTATCCATCTTTAACTTTTTCCATTATGGGTTAATGGGTCAAAATTTATAATATTATAATTGTGATTTAATAACTTTTTGCAGAGAATAAAATGGAACATAAAGTTTTGGTAACATAGATGGTTGTTAGAATATAGGTTTAATTAGTCGAATTATACTTACTTTCCTTCAGATGTGTTAGTTTGCTATTCACTTTTAAAAATGTGTCAATTTGGTCCCAACTTTTGAAAAAATGTCTTAATCAGATCTCTTTCAAACAAAAATTACTAAAGTCATTAACTTAATTTATGACTTTTACCACTAAATTTTAAAATAAATATCAATACTTAATTTTGTAAGTCATTTTAAATATTAATATCGTTAATCGTGTTAATAATTTTTGGTTGAAAAGGACCTAATTGAGACATCTTTTCAAAAGTTGGGACTCAATTAACACATTTTTAAAAGTGGGTATCAAACTGACATATATATAAATAAAAGAATAAAAGTGAATACCATCCAACTAATTAAATCTAGAATATATAAGGTAAAATGTGTAGGTAATATGTGAAGAGGAATATGAGTTGAAAGATTAGGATAAAGAAAATTGAGAAATACACTAGAGACAACCTTACGTTGTCATAACTATTGATGGGTGGTTTAACCTCATAGTTGTCTCTTGAGGATAATTGAATTGAATAGGCTAAAGAGTGGTACAATAATAAATAGTCACCAATTTTTGTCCGAGATTTGTTTCTCCTAAAACGTTCATTGCATCATTGAGTGTAGGCCCTGATTCAAGAAGCTAACCAAACCTTGATCGAGTAGTCTATTAATAACCAAACAAACATCTTTTTCATTCAAAGGATTCAATCCTGAGAAGTCATTTTAACGTAAACCATTGTGTGACAAAGTCTGTGCTTTTGGTTTTCAAATAGCCGACCACACCCTCACTTCCTTCTTTATTAAAAGATGAGATATCAGAGAATGTATTTATCACATTTCCTCCTTTCACAGCTGTCTTTATTCTATTCACCCCAAATCTTCTTTTTTTTCTTTTCCTCACATTTCATGCCTTTGCATATTAGCTCCTCCACACATGTTCAATCTTGCACTTTCCCACACCCCCTTCTCTTGGAAAGTATATTTACACCGATAACAAATTTTGTTAAGATATAACATCAATAAGACATAATCTCAACCACACACAGTTATTAAAATGAGTTAAAACCTTAAATCAACTAAGTCTACCACGAATTCGAGTCAGGTAGATTAAAAATAAATTTGCAAATTTTAGTATAGGCCAAAAATGAACCAGTCCACTAAGAATTTGACTTCAACTCTATACAAAAGGTATTGACACCACCTTTAACCAAAAACCTTAAACAATGAATATGCAGTCTTCATCCTTATATGATGTTTAGCATTCTCATATGTATTTAATGTGAGACTTAGACTCATACTTGAAATCCAAAAGTTTTTCCCTCAAGGATGAGTCTCTTCCACATTAACCACGAGTGTCCCATTTTCCTACCGTCGTTCATATTAGCAGGACACACTTACTTAAAATCCTTGCCATGTAGACTTTCAATATATGGATTATACTCTACTTATATGAAACGGACACCAAGACTAACTATCGGCTCTGATACCACTAATGGGTCATGAGAGAATTCACCAAGGAACACAACACTAATGAGAGCTAATCCCAACCACACATAAAAGATTAATACCACCTTTAACCCAAAATCTTAAAACAATAAATTTATGCATTTTCATCCTTATATGATATAACTTTTTTATATCTACCCAACTCCGACATTTTTCAATTTCTTATGAGTCGTACAATAAGTAAAAATGAAAATGTTAAATAATCCGAAAAAAAAAATACATACAAACATTACATTTTAAGGTTTTATATTGACTTTGAAGTCAAATATCTATGATGAATATATCCGATATATCTCGTAAAATTTTCCCAACATATTTGGATCAAAAGACCTGTAAATAATGTTTAGTATATATATATAATGGTTGATGAAATATCTCTGCACCTATCTAACTCCTACCTACCTTTGCAGGATGAGAAGTATTATTAGTCCAATTGAGCAACATGTGTTCACTCACTTAGTTTCCACGTTCATACATAATGGAGATTTGACTTTTGGTGCAATGGCATATGAAATGAAAGGTGTTACAAGGAAACGCCATACTCTTGGGTCTATGTTTCAACAGACAGATACTAGTTGTTATCTTGCATAGACCACCCTGAACCCTCCTTCACCAATTTCACAATCCTACTATTATAATTAAGGGTTGCTTTCCAATGTTTGCCATTTCTTATTACACTTTATAACACTTTTTCAATTAACACTCACAACAAAAATACTTAATTATATAAAATAAATCATATAAATCTGTGTTTGTGTTTTTCTTTTTTATTTCTAAAAACATATGAACATGTGCCAGTTGGAAAATTTGGATGAGGCCCACAAGGCTGAGAGCAACTGCTCATTATTATTTAATCACTGCCTTTCTTAATGAAAGCAAAGTGGTCTGTTTCTTTGCTGTGGAACACTTCCTCCTCAGGGTCCACACTTTGAACAGAGAAACCTCATCATGCATGAGAAAGAAGAAAATCGAGAAATGATTGCATTTGCACCCACATCAAAATCATATCCACTTCACCAAAACTTCCAACCTTGTCATTTCTAAACCATTGGGGAAAAAATAACACATAAAAAATCTTGTTATCCGTGCCCAATGTAAAATCTATCTGATACTGTAATAAAGAATGTTTTTTTGATTTCAAAGGTTTCCCATCTGATTCTAGTTCTCTTAAACGGTGATTCTTGTTTATTGTGTTTTATAGCCCTTTTCAAAGAGATTTCATAAGATGGGGGGGTAAGTAATTATGGTTGTTGGTGTTGGATCACACTATATCTGCATCAAATTCATCATTTTTATTTTAACTGTGCTGACTTGTGTGCATTAGAGTTAAAATTGCTCTGAAAGCAAAGTTTTGATTAATGTGCATGTTTTTGGTGTCTGTAACTAACGACTATTTGCCCCTATGAGAAGCTATTCTATGACAAAGTCTGCAAATTGTTCCTTCTTTTTGGGACAAGTGTAATGTTTAGGTTTTAACAAGTCCAATACTTAAATCAGTTCACTGTCTACTTACAAACCAATTTGTACGTTTCATCCATCTACTTGTTCAGCTCAGCTGGGGCCATTAGATAAACAAAAACCAAAACATATGTTGTATAAGAGAGGGTTCTTTTGAGCATTCTCTCATATCACAGAACCTGGAGTTGGTCCTCCATGTGATGTTGTTAAATGGCTAAGAAGGGTTGGTTAAGCATGATTAAGAAGCTCTTTTTATGGGGGGCACAGTCCTCACAAAGTAAGGTAAATGATCTTCTTCTCCTTTCACTAATAATTCTCTTCAACCAAGATTGTGCTTCTCATGAGACAAACCTGTTTTTTTTCAGAAGGAAAAAAGAAGGGTTTGGATATTTGGGAGGGTTAAGGCCAAGAGGTTGCCTTCAATTACAGCACCACCACCCTCAAAAGGAACAAGACTCAGTGAGGCTGAAGATGAACACAGCAAGCATGCTTTAACAGTGGCCATTGCTTCAGCTGCTGCTGCTGAAGCTGCTATCACTGCTGCTCAGGTTGCTGTTGAGGTTGTCAGGCTCCAATCTGCTCATCAACAACACAATGAAAAGCAAGAACAGCTTCAACCTGTTAAAACCAGACATCATGCTCCTCATTCCACACACCACTGCCAGAGGAAGATGGAAGAAGCTTCAGCCATCAGAATTCAAACAGCATTCAGAGGTTACCTAGTGAGTTTGTCTAATCTCTCTCATTTATATATATATATATATATATATATATATATATATATATGAAGCTGAAATCCTTTTTCCACCTTGTTCACTTTTCTTTGCTAAATGGCCTTTTATTGGTTTAGTTAAGTTTGATAAACGGTTAAGAAGTTAACTATAAGTCTAATTCAATCTCACAAAATCGGTTTGTAAATGAGGTTTGCACTTCTTTTATACTGTAAATTTGTTTTATTTTTAGTCGATGTAAATCAAAAATAAACCAGGATACACAAATATGTTCAGAACTAAAACTTAGTTAGAAGTTAGTAAATACTAATTCATTAGAAGTCTTCAGCTAATTAGTAATTTCCCAAAATAGAAGCAGAAACTGCATTTTTATGTGACACATTTCAATTTTAACCGATTGGTGATTGTCCAAATCGAGAAAAAGGTAACTTCTGAACAGAAAATAGAGTAAAATTTCTGTAACCATATTTAACAAGCTAACAGCAAAGAGGGTAAAAGAAAAATCTGAAAGAATTAAGATAAAGTAACATAAGTTACTGTAGATGAAAATAAGTGAGTGAAGTGATCTAATAGATTCTCACACACAATTCACTGACTGGTGAGAGTTGCAGTCAAGGAAAGCTCTGAGAGCATTGAAGGGAATAGTGAAACTACAAGCTATCATTCGTGGAAGAGCTGTGAGACGACAAGCTTTGTGCACTCTGAAGTGCTTGGAGTCCTTAGTGAGTATCCAGTCACATGTGTTTGCAAGGAGACTTCAAATGGTTGAAGGAAGATGGGATTGTGGTGAACATGAAGAAGATATGGAAGGTTCAAGAGACATGATAATAAGGGTAGGAAGAACATGTACCTGTTGATTATTACTTATGTTCTCATCACATCACAAAATTAAAGTTTCACTTTCAAAGCAATAATCTCCATGTTCTCTCAAATTTCAACCATGGCTTTCATTTTTCTCAGATGGACTCAAACAGTGAGAGAAGGTGGGATGACAGCATTCTGTTGAAGGAAGAGGTAGATGCCTCTTGCATGAGCAAGAAAGAAGCAGTTGTTAAGAGAGAAAGAGTAAAAGAATACTCCTTTAACCACAGAGTAAGCTCTTAAACCAGTTTTTTTTTTTTTTCCATAGTTTGAGAAAGCATGATCTATCTTCATATTCTATCTTCAAACTTTCAGAAGTCAGCAGAATCAGAAAGAGGTAAAATAAATGGAAGATGGAGATACTGGATGGAGCAGTGGGTAGACACACAACTTTCCAAGAGTAAAGAACTTGAAGATTTAGTCTCAGTTTTCAGCTCACATCACTCTAAACCTGGAGAAGAAAATGGAAGGAGACAACTAAAACTCAGAAATACTGAGAGACAGAATCAGGTTGAAGGATTAGATTCTCCAGCAGTTTCTTCAAGGAACACATTTCCTCATAGGAGCCAGATTTCAGAGGCAGAAGATCACACATTCCCAAACTCACCTTCAATTCCTACATACATGGCTGCAACAAAATCAACACAAGCAAAAGCAAGATCAACAAGCTCCCCAAGAGCAAGGTTAGGAGGGAATTTTGACATGAACTCTGATACCTATTCACCATGCAAGAAAAAATTACCACTTGTGTCTTCTATTAATCAGCAAAGATCTCCTAGCTTAAAGGGTCTTCCTAGACCTCTGAAGTTAAGTCAGACATTGAGGGATCTCAGCATTAACTCAGATTGCTCTGTGCCAAATTGAGATGAACAAAGCTCCTTCACATGATGATACTGCCTGCGTTACTTACCATTGTTTCTCATACCATGAGGAGCTTCAAGAGAGAAAATTGTTTTTCATATTATATATCAAAGTAAAAATTGATTCTTTTTTGGTTCAGAATTGGACTTGATTGAATGTGACAGAAAGTTGTTAATTTGTTTTTTGTCTCAGCAGTTGTGTGCTCTAAAGTCAAAACTCAAAATTATATCAAATGCTTCTAATGACAATATCTAAGGTTTTAAAAAATTATCTAGACCACGGTTAGTGCTGCTCGAGTATTTAAGGATTACATTGAGGGGCAAATTTCCACTAAAGTCTTTGATAAGGAGAGATTCTAAGTGCGTATTTGTTTCAACGTTTGGGAGTCCAAACTCACGTTTCACTTTCCATTGAAAGTCACATAATGATATTTGATAGTTTTTTTTTTTTTTTTTTCTATTTCATTGAGCACTAAACGTGAGACCATGAAACTTATTTGTTGAATGAGATTTTCGTTTAATTCAATTGGTGAAGTGCTTAATAAAACTTCTAAGACAGGACCTTGACACATTGAGGTTTGGATATGAACATGGGAATGGACAATGGACCTGATGATAAAGGAAAAAGGATGCCCAAATATGAGGTCAGCTACCTCCTAAGAAGAGATGAAAGAAGGAATGGGAAAACTTTTTCTCTGCTCCATTCAATGCACAGTACAGAATATATAAGACAATTGCTGTTGAAAGATTCTCTATGCTACGTGGCACGTAGGCCAAATAACAATACTGGAAAACTTAACAAACTTCTTCTAGAAGGAAAAAGAGTCCTAAAAGCATATCAGTGAATGAAATCAAACCAACCAGCAGGCCTATTGATCATCCTCTTGGGCCTTGTATTTCTCGCTATTGGGTCACATGTAACACCTGAACAAAAAAATGGAAAAGAAAACAAGGAATGAGAAATCATTAAAGGAGTTATTTTGAAGGTATCATGTGTTGCTGTGTGTTCTGGTAATTTTATTCTCTTGGTATGTGTTGTTTGAATGTAAAATCAAGAATTTTTGAAAAAAAATGGAAGAGTTATGACATTTTTAGTTTGAGTGGTCGCTGAGAAATGTAAAAACTCTACTCACTGACTTGCATTTGGTTTTAATTGCTTCGTTCCGTTTTTATGGTTACAAATTTGAGTTATGACGTAAAGATGTTTCGCTTTGTGTATTAAGAAGACTAAGAAACAAAAATCATGTAAAAATGCCCATCATATTAAATAGATTAAATCAGCGATCAAAATCATAATATCTATAATAATATATAATATGAAAGAGGATAACACGATTATCATATGTGATTGTTATTTATAAAGAGATTTCCTCTTTTGTGTTCACTTTTCAAATTTTCAATTTTATCCTTTAAAATGTAATTATTTATTAAATTTATAAAAATTGATTGTTATTTTTATAAGTTTTTTATAAAATCATTTATCTCTACCATTTTTTCTATTTATCAATAGTTATTCTTTCATCTTTTCTGGTATATTTCACTTGATTGTTAATAAATATAATTTATTTTATATATTAATTTAATAACATTATAATATTATTACATATTAATATAATATCACCTATATTTAAAAAATACATACACATATATGCGCCTGTATTTACACTAGTATAAGTAAAATCAATTTTGTAAATATAAGTTTAATTAATACTTTATAATGCTCTATGATATCAAATTACATTTAAAACTGATCCCAATTTAAAAGAAATGCTGACCAGATTTGAATTCTTGCAATCTCAAGAAAAGCCTGATCATCATAAAAATGTTGGATATTGCTTCCTGCACCCCACATTAGTAATTGCACCCCCAAATAAAAAGAAAGACTTTCTCACTAACGCATCATACGAATCACACCACTATTGCCACTACCACCAACGTAGTATTGCTGCTCCGGAGGAAGAAGAGTGGAAGAACACTACGGAAAAAGAAGAAGAGAGAAAATATGGAAAAAACTCATTCAAGAAAGCTTTTCCAAAACATACTTCATGTATCCCGGAAAACTTTTTTCATAACATATTTCATGTACAGAAAACTCATTCTTAAAAGTAATATATGTATTTTCAAAAAGTTTGTTGAAAATCTCATTCCAAAAAATATACTTTGAACTATGTTCTTATTACACCACCCAATAATTTCACATTACTTAAAAGCTGAAACAGTTTAATTTTTTTTTTCTTTCCACCTTTTAAGGATTGAGACGTTTTTAAAAATAAAACTGTGATGGAACAAATGTCCTAAAGTATATAATACTTCGTATGAGTTTGGGGTTCCAAAAATTCTGTTATGAAATTTTGTTCCAAAAAATTCAAGATAACTTGTTTTGGAAAGGTTCTGAAATATTTAATCCGAAAATTACTAGAAAATGGTTATTTTGAAAATATGAGAAGGTGCAGGAAGAAATTGTGGGAGTGCCGGAAGTGAAAGCTGAAAGTGGCCATGAGTTTTAATCACTATTATTATGTTCTACAATATAAATATAAATATATATATATATATATATATATATATTGATATCATTTAGAATACTATTTTGATATTTTTGTATAATTATTTTTATTTTCTAACTTATTATTATATGTAAGATCCGGGAAATTTAATTAATTAAATAAATAATTAATTAATAAATGCGGGTCGTGGAAGCCTTCATGGCATTTAATAGTGGTTGATGTGATGTGAAAAAGTATTAGTTTAAATGGTTGAGAATACTTTGATGTCCTAAGAGGAACTAGGTTCAAGTCCTATGTAAGCCACTTATGTATTATTTAATTATTATTGTTTTAATAATATGAATGTGCGTGTTAAGTAAGAATATAGTAATTGAGTTATGTTAGTTTAGTATGAAACATGAATTGGCATGATGGTTAGTATTGACTTAATATTTGCATGGCTAGGGGTTCAAACCTTGGTTTGAACAAAATGATTTTCCTTTTGTTAAAATCTACACTAGCATGGAAGTGAAGAGGCACATACACCCTAAGGCATGTGGCAGCAAGGGTGGCTGGAAACAGAAGGTAGTAGGCCATGAAGTGATGATTAATTGTGGGTTAATGCTATTTTCGTTTTGGTGCAATCAAACCATATTAAGAGCACAATAAAGTCCTTCAGGTGAGAGCAGAGGGGACGAAATTGGGAGTGTATTGGGTGAATTGAGTGAAGCAAAGGGGTGAGTGGGAAGATAAAGGAGGCCATTGGTGATCAAGAAAAAAGCTTGTAATCTTCACTTTTGGCAGAGGAAACCAGGTTAGGGGAGTTCCACTTGTCTTTTAATATTAATTATATGATTTTGCTTTAAAATAGATGACTGTATGATGTTGTGCTGCCATATTTTGTGTTAATCTTTGTGTTTCTGGAAATTTCCAGAAATCGCCTGGCGGCGTCGAATGAACCGTTAGGCGACGCATGTCGCAGAACCCATTTCTGAGTATTTTTCTATGAACCGCCTGGCGGTAGTATGCGTTCCGCCAGGCGACGCACATTGGTTTGGTCAGTTCTTTCCATTTGGCTTGCGTTTCGATGATTGGTGTGCCTAAATTTTGGACTTCTACTGTGCGCTTAGGAATTGGTATGATAAATTCTTATTTGCAATTGTGTAATTGTGAAAGAAGTATGAATGTTGAATGGGTTTGGGAAGATGGGGTTCCTGTTGTGGGTGGTAATGGATAAACATTGATTCTTCAGTTTATGAATTTAACTGTGTTTTGGAAATAATGCCAATATGATCAAAGTATAAACTCTATACGATGGGTGAAATTGAAATCATATAAGTATGATGTTGTATGTTGTTTTTGGGAATCAATGGGTCACGACGAGTGCAGGGAAATCTGGGCAGTACACAAAACTATTGTACACCGCCTGGCGGTACCGGGATCACCGCTAGGGGACATCGCAAATGCAGAGGGTACATTGATTTATCTCGCGTTTGGGTTCTTGGATGAAAACAAATGAGTTTGGGGATGTACCCTTGAGTAATGGATAGTATGTGTGAAAATAAAACATGACGGGTGGACTAGAGGTGTCAAAAGATACGAAATGAGTTGGGTATGAATATGTGTTACTGGGGAGATTTGCATTATACTAAATAAAGATTGTAGGTAGAAACATAATAAGGACTATATTTATATGGGAATCAGTAATTAGGACATAATATGATGTAATTGGATGATTATGGATGAGTCGAATAGTAAAATGATGAACAGGGAATAGAATGTGTAATTTGGTTGTTGTAAATATGATTGTATGAAGAAGATGGATATTTGGAAAGCGGGCGATATTGCATGCTTCTCTGTTTGGGTGTGTAAGGAATATGTGCTATAACGAAAATTATTAGTTTCATGAATGAATTGTGTGGATGATAAAGTAGCAATAGAACCTTGCTTGGAGTGCCATAACTCTCTTATAAATTGGTGTGTTGTATGACTGAGATCTTTTGGGGATCTGTTTAAGTGCCAATAAACCAGTAGCAGTGCGTTACTAGTATGGCGCCTGGCAACGGGTGCGAGCCGCCAGGCGAACGGAACACAAATCAGTGGCAGTGGCCACTGTTGACGCGTGGCGCCTAGCGGTAGGGGTAGTTCCGCCAGGCGGTATGGTATAGCAGAGGTCCTAATGGCACGGTGGCGCCTGGCGGCGCGGGCAGGTGCACCAGGCGGTGGCGAGTGGTGTCTGGCGGCGTGGTGGAGTCCACCCGACGGTGACGATGCAGTGATGATGCTGCAGGCGCGTGGCGCCTGGCGATGTGTGATGCCCGTTAGGCGGTCTGAACCTAGTGTGTGCCTGGCGACGTGGGATGTGCGCCAAGCGGTTTTGGTTCAGTGATGGTGTACGGGGAAAGGTTTCTACACAGCTTTAGGGGATGTTCATGATGTGATGCTTTGGTTGGGGCCCCAGTTACGAGTGTAATCTTGTATTGGGGTAACACGTGACCACTCTAGGTTGTAGCCTGGTGGTTTAGGAAGTCCAGTGGAGTGTGCGAGTTGTGGCTCGTACGGCGATGTTCGGGTGATTGCCCTCTTCAGAGTGATTCTGATAGAGCTTTGGTAGTCTGGAACAGCTACAAACTTCATGTTTGTTTCGGGGAGCTCCACTTGGTGTCACGGTGAGATGCTGTGGCAAAGTTATTCCCACGTGTGGACTATCAGGTGGTGGCCTGTAGTCGGAGGGGCGAGTAGACACTCGTGCAGCAAAGATCGATCATCGTTCTCACCTAAAGGGTATAGAAATGATAGACGTCTAATGAAAGTATTGGAAGTGGAGAAGTAAGGAAAGAGGGAGAAGAATACTAACCCGGGGTTTAAATGTTTGATGTTGTATTTCATATTTTATTGGTTGGTTTTATTTAAATGAGCTCACCCTATCTGTGTGTGTTTGACGATGATCATGTAACTTGTTACATGGGAGCAGATGTTGATGCAGGTGAGCGGACAGGTGAATAGAGACGGAGTGGGGATCTCTTGGGGATTTTCTCACTAGTTTATTGTATTTGGACTATGGTGTTATTGTAATAATTTTATAGATCATTTCAATTATAATGCAGTCTTAATGCGAAACATTTCATCTATTTTGGCGCGTTGAACGTAAGGTTTTAAATATTTCTCGCGTTTTGGGAAATTGATGATTAATAAATAAGGTTGTTTTATTAAGTTTTATTTTTGTTTTATTTTAATAAGTAATTTTCGGCTAGGACGTTACATTTGGTATCAGAGCCGTGATTTCAATGATTTCATGGGGTCTTTGGGGAGTGAGCCTATCATATTGATATGTGAATGTGTTGTTTTGCCTTGATATGAAATTGAAGTACGAGTTGTTTGATTTATCAGTTATTATGTGGCGCATTCAGGCTATGGCAAATAGGAGGAGGAGGAACGATGCCGGCGCTGACGAGATTGCACAGGCAATCCATAGGATGGTTGACGCTATGCAGCCTGTTGCAACGCAACCTAGGGCCATGGTCCCACCAGCGAGATCAGTGACTATGGAAGATGTGCTGAAGCATAAGTCGTCAAAGATCAGCGGCAAAGCTACTCCGGATGAGGCCGATGCTTGGCTCAGGGAGTGTGAGAAGATATTTCGAGTACTGCAGTGCACAGAGGCACAACAGTTGAATTTCGCCACTTTCCTGCTTGTTGGCGATGCTGAGTACTGGTGGACAGGAATGCAGCAACAAATGCAGACCCGTCAAGAAGAGGTGAACTGGGTAAACTTCAGGAAGAGGTTCCTGGAGAAGTATTTTCCAGACTCGGCGAAACATGCACTGGAGGCGGAGTTTCTTACACTTTTTATTATACGTATAATTTTATCACAATAATTGTATAAATAAATTTTATTTACTATAATATAATAATTTAATGTAATTTTTATGAATTTTTTTATCATTATCCACTATATATTGAAGTTCAAATGATGAAAAATTATGTTAAATTTCAATTATTATTAGTTTAATCTTTGTTTTTTAGGTAATTTTTATCGATTGATGTATTATAATTTTTATTAGTATAAAGAGAAGAAATTTTATTAGAATTTAAAAAATTGGAGTAGACATACATTTAAAATATTTTTTATTTTAAATAATTTTTTCCTTTTATATTTTTTAAAAATATTTTTAAATATTATCAACTAAGTAACATTAATGTTTGCAAATTTAATAAATATTTTGTCTCTCAAGATATTTTATTTGGTATTTTAATTTGAAATATATACAATTATAAATTTTTTTATTAATATTTGATATTGAAGAAGCAAGAATATCTTTCTTAATATTGAATATTTGATAATATTATGTTTCATTTATTATAATTTTTTATTATTTTATGAGAATTAATTATTTGATATTGAAAAAGTAAGAAAGCGGGTACAAATACGAATATATACCCATTAACGAATATATACCAGTAAACCAGTGGAGATAAACATAAAATAAAAATTTGATACATATTATGTTTCAGTAAGTGGACAAAGATGAATTCTTTTTTTTCTTTAGATAAGTATGGATAACAAAATTGGTCTCGTGATGAAAATACCATGACTAATAATAAAGATGTCTAATGATAGGTTTATTATAGTAATGGATAAAAACACTAATTTCACTTTCTTCATAAAAATATTTTATGAATTTATAATAAAAAATGGTATTTGTTAACCATTTTTACCGATTTTTTTTATTAATTATATTTCAAAAACTAATTAAATTTTGAATAAATCCTTTTATATAATAAATTATCTTTTAAGATAATTGTACCTAACTGCCATTAGATATATTGTTGACAAATAGAAGAAAACATTTTAACATCCTAAGAAAGATTAAATTATTAAGACAAAGCTTGTTTGGTACCTAATTTGTTTTTTAAGATTTACATAGCAGGCGAATCTCAACTTAGTTGATATTAAAAAAGTATTAAAATCTTACAATGACAAAAGGAATAAAGACAATAAAAGAAAAGCAAGTAAATAAAAAAAAAATGGTGATGTTGATATGGTAAAGTTTCAATTCATTGTTATGATAATAATAAAAAAAAAAAAAAAATAAGCATGGTTGATGTTTAGCACTATATACGGCTTAGAATTTTTGGATTTGCACCTAACCAACACTTTTTTGTTTATAAGGGCACATGCATGGATCATCTCAGACAACTTAGTTTATATTTGCAGCCGACAAACGCAGCCGCAATACAACATGCAAATTTGACTTGTAAAGAAACACACATGAATGGAGACACTTTAACCAACACATTATTCAAAATCGAGTCCAGATTTTTTATTAAATCTTTTTTATCTTGTTGAACATTAAAAATATATTATATTAATATTTTTTAAAAAATGTAATATATTTTAAAATTTTAAAACTAATATTATCGATGTATTTTGAAAATACAATAGAATAATAATAAAAAAAAAACCTTTAAGAATCTAAATTCTTGAAAATCTTATGAGAGAACATTTACAAAACACCTTTGTATTATGACAAAAGAAAGAGGCTACATTGAACTTGAGATTTTGTTTTATATATATTACTCAATATCAAAATTATATTTAAATCATATAATATATTATCATTATTTTTCTTAAATTTTCTTTAAGACATTAGCCCAAGTGTGGCTATTCATTAAACAAAGCATTCTTTAAATAAAAAAAAAAACATTAATATTGCAATAGATAATGATGTGTTTGTAAGACTTAGGGGTCTAAACCTCTACCATGCCTAAGGCATTGAAGAATGAAGGAGAATGATTATGAATATATAATGGAGACACGTTTTTCACATTTCACTTTTAGAAAGTATGTTGAGTATGAGATGATTGGAGTCTAATCGTATGACTTTATTTGTCTTCATTAAGATCACAATATAGTTGAATAAGACTTCATTTAACTTTGTCAAAAACAGCTCAGATCATATTAAGTTGCTACATTTCAGAATTTGTAAGATTTTAATTTTTTTAAATGTATATATAGAGAGAGATAACACATTTTATTACATAAATATATTACAATTTACATAAAAGGGATTCTTCAACATTTGTTTCCTACTTTACACATAAAGTAATATATTTTTTTAAAAATCAATTTTACCAATTTTATCTTTTAAGAGACTTCTTTTTAATTTTTTTACAAAAATATAACGATCAATTATCCATAATATAATTGTAAAATTTAATTTTATTATAGAAAAGAAGGTAAGTACACATAGTAAAGTAATTGTTTTCACTAGTATAATATAATAAAAATGTTATGGTCTTTTAAGACTTTTTATTTTCAATTTTAATAAATCAACTTTAATATTTTGTATGCATAATTTAAAAAATTTAAAACATATAAACAAATTACCTTATTATTTTCCTTATAACTCAACAGATTAATGAGTTAAAGTAGATGAATCAAGATATTTTAAGGGCCAATTAGGCGACACTAGCTCACAAGTTAATTAGTAGTTGAGACAACTTATAGTTGACATGTTATTTAGTAGTTGTTATAAGGTTTTAAGCGAATAAGGTAATTTATCTGATTTGAAGTATTTGGTAAATGTAATATAACTGTATGTTTTATTATATAAATAAAATTTGTATTTTTTGATAAATTATAAATTTAATTATAAATTTATATTTATTTTTAAATTTATATTTTTAAAAATAATTTCATTCTTATAAATATTTTAATATTTATATTTATTTTTCAAAACTTATATATATTTTTTATTTTAACAATCTTATTTATATGAGTTGATAAAGTGAATATTAATCAAATTTAATTTTTATATATTTTTATAAATTGTTTTTGTTTATTAATATAAACTATTATTACAGTAATTTTTTATTTCCAATATTTGTGATTTTCCTATAATATTATGAAATTAAACATTAATTAATTAAATTTATAATGTTAAATCCTTTTTAATTTGAACTACATAAAATTTTGGAAACTAATCCAATAATTACAAAATGTAGTGCAATAGTCATTTATATGTATGGAATTGAAATAAATAATAACAAGAGAAAAATGTACTAAAATATAAGAAGGAATAATAAAAAAAATAATCTATAACTTTAAAAGTAAATTATTTAAAATACTAATGTATAAACAAGTCAAATAAATTAATAAATAAGTTATTATTATTTTCAACCACTCTAAATATATGAATTCACTGCACTATTTATCTTAGATTGATATGTTTATCATAAGGTAACGGTGATTGTATTAATTTTTAAAATAATCATTGGTGTTATGACATTTGTATATCTAAATTGGCTAGAATTTCTTGTTTTGATAGAGTAAAGTTATTCTATGTTGCTAGTTAAGCTTGGACAGCTGGTAGTTTATGTGATTTTTCTTTTTTAATAGTAATGAGGATGAGGACGTACCTAATTGCATCTTGGATGATATTGGTGTGCTTTCTCAAAAAGTTACAAATTTTTTTTACTCTTCTAGTATGGAACATGTGGATTGGGGGAACTTGATTTGGTTGGGTGAGGTGTCACTAGCTAAAATTTTGGTTCTTTGAAAATTGTTGTATGGTCATTTACTTGTTGATTGGAGGTTAATAAAAAGAGTGGTTTTATGCTCTTTGTGTTCTTTGTGTGGTATTTATGTTGAATCTTTCTTTCATTTATTTTTTAATTATTCTATTGTTATACAATTATGGGAAGGAAGAAAGTTTTTCAGGATTTGTAATTTTTTTCTTTGGATTTTTTTTGTTCAGTTTATGAAGTCTCCTTGTAGTCATTTGTTTAAAGTGATTAAAAGTGATTATCATTACTGCTGTTATTTAGACGATTTGGAGGATGAGAAATCATAGTAGATTTCAAGATCCAATTGTGTTTCCTTCTATTATTTTTCAAATTAGGAGTTAGTGTACATGTCTGAGAATAAATCTAAGAAGTATATAAGTAATATTGTGTTTGATTTTTTGGTGCTGAAATTTTTAAATATTCACACTAGGGAGGGTAGGGTGGTTTCATTTATGAACATAGTATGACAAGTTTCATATGTTAATTGGCGATGAATACAGATGGTGCAACTCAAGGTTGTCTTAGTTTGGCTTTCGATGAAGGGAAACTTGGGTTGAAATTTTATACCCATAGGGCTTAAGCACCGAAATTCCCATCATCACTTAGTATCAAATTTTAAAAGAGTTATTCGATTGTGTGACCTATTGGCAAGTGCACCAAGTCATTTGTCGTACAACAGAATGGGATTATCGTATCCATATAGTAAGCACATTGGTAGTTTGTTTTTGGGATTTTGTTTTTGGAAAATATTGATAGTAGTATACATTATATAAATTAAGTTAAGTAGAGGCTATGAATGTATTTCATTTCATCTTTTTCCACGACATCATTACTGATCTTGTTTGTGTACTTATGTAAATCATTTGTCAAATTCTATGGTGTCAGCCTATGGACACAAGTTTTAAAAAATTTAATTTGAATTTATTTTATGAATTGTGTGCTTAATGCGCAAGTGTCAACACTTCCACTAGTAGCATTGTACACCTGCCGACATAGTAATTTATATTGTAATATAGCATCATCTTTGTTTCTTCACCTCTTACCTAAACTAAATTTAAATAAAAGGTTTTATGAAAATTTGAATTTATATAGAGAGAAAAACAAAGTTGTGAGTAGTGAGTGTATCATGTTTCTAAAGCAAGACGTGGAAATTATACATGATTATAGTGGCATCTAAATCAAAATGATGAACCGTGTTTGTTTGTTGACCTTAAGAGTGTGGTTCACACACTCTCAGAGGATCATCTTCGGCCGTAAAGTAGCAGCAACTAATTCTTTTTACTACTTTCATTCACCACCATTCTTTTCTTCTTCCCGCCATTTTCATATACATTTTCTTTTCTTCTCGCCTTTCAAAAAATAAATGAAAGGTAAGGCACCATTTAGATTTCTAAAATGAATTTACCAAATTACCTAAGAAAAATAAAAAATATAACACTATAAACTCTATCAATGTTTTCGGTCTAAAATTGAAAACATTGCGTATTGAAGTCATAATATTGACTTGAACATAAAAGTCATAATTACCATAAATTAGTACGTTTAAAAACTTATTATATATATGAAAACCATCTTTTAATAATTAAATTTTGACAATTTTCTATTACAATCTGAAATGATATTTTCTAAGTCATTTTTTACTTTTTTATTTTTCCATTCTAAAATTATTTAAAAAATATCATTTCAAATTATAAAAAATATTGTCAAAATTTAGTTATTAAAATATTATTATCCTTATATACATGTCTTTTTTATTATACTTTTATTGTTGTTCGAATCTGACATCAATATATCCGATATAAAATAGAATTATTATTTAATATGTGAACTATTTTTGAAACACTTCCATCTTGTGAAAGATAAAAAGTAGACACAAGAAAACTATGCCTATATAATTATAAAATCATTTTTTGCTTGTGGAATGAGAAAAACATTAACTGATAAGTAAAATGTAATTAAACTAGTTTTTATACTCGTGCGTTGCACGGGACATTTTAAAATGTATTTTTTTATTATAAATATAAAATTTAAATAAATGATTAAATAAAAACACTAAAATTAGAATTTTAAATTTTCATTATATTTAATATTATTACATGCGTAACCATTATATATATTAAAAAATTAAATAAAACTATATAACTTGATTTTTTTTAAAATTTATACGTCTTAATTTATATTTTTAGTAAAAAAACTTTTATAATTTAAATTCTATAAAAATGATGACTACTTTTTCAAATATCTAAAGTTTTTAAAATAAAAATTATAGATGAGATATTAATGTAAATGTTTGTATCCAAAAGTTAAATTTAATAAACACTTAATTATATTAAATTTACAACTAATATTCTTTAATTAATGTTAATATTTATTCTTTTTAGTAATTAAAATATATTAATTGCATAAATATTCGTTTAACTTTTACTCACAAAAATATTTATCAATTAAATGTTCTTATAAAAATAATTATGATATTTGTGCTTAAGGGACTGTTTGTTTGTGCAAATTTAAGATGCAGGTGGATTTAAGAGAGCAGATTTATTAAGATGATGGTTGTTCGTTTGTAAAGATTTGTGAGTGAGAGATAATTTGCGGGATTATGATCTCACCAAATTGAGCTTATTTGCAATGATTACTGTAATATCCTATCTATACACTAGAGATGACAAATAAACCTGTGTCCGTGGGTATCACCCAAACTTGTTCCTGTTTTGACGGGGAATCCTCGTTTTGACTGGGTATGGGTATGGGTATGGATAATATCCGAAATTTTTAACTGGGGATGGGGATGGGAATGGGGATATACATATACCCGCCCAAATATCTGTCCCCGCTTAAATTACTAAAATATCTATAATTTATTAAATAATATAAAATATATTTAAACATATAATATAATATAATATAATATATATACATGTAAATAAAATATACTTATATATATATATATATATATATATTTACACATATACATGTAATATAATATAATATAATATAATATAATATACATATA
>Ga0214543_1002295_pt1 | contig 37576 bp, 22 predicted proteins | sample CNSS2metaG_FD_160094 | JGI IMG/M metagenome (GOLD analysis project Ga0214543, IMG submission 160094) | Root nodule microbial communities from cowpea collected in UCLA plant growth center, Los Angeles, California, USA - CNSS2 | ecosystem: Host-associated > Plants > Roots > Nodule | place: USA...
TTCCTTAGAAGTTAAACTTTCTTGTTTTTGAGCTTTGCTTGCTTGTCTTTAGGTAATCTTTGTTTTGTCTTAGTTGTTTTCATTTCCTTGTTTTCCTAGAGTGTTGTGGCCGAGCCACTTGTTTTGCTTTTGAAAGGTTTTCATCTTTTTTTTTAAGATGTTTTCACTTGTTTGGAAGAATTTTGAGTGCTAGCCTTACTTGTGTGCTTTGGGAGTGTGATAAAAAACACTTGGGTGCTTGTGAAGACAACACTTGGTCTCGGGTTTGGCTTGTTTTATTATCTAACATCTTGCTTGTCTCGATTTTTGGTGAGTTTTGGTGTAGGAGCATGAAATACGGATCCAATCTTAGAGGTAGAAGAAGAGGAGGAATTGGCTTCACCTTATTCCCCTCCCATGGTGAGTCCTATGGCCCAAGAAAGTGAACAAATCACCCTTGCCAACATCCTACGTGAGATGGAAGTGAGTAGAAGGGAAACTTTTGATCAATTGAGGGCGGATAGGAGACAAAGTGAGATCTTCCTACAAGAGCATATCCAAAGACTTGAGCTTAGAGAAGATGAGAGGAGAAGGAGGAGGTCCTCTTCTGAGGACTCTAGCCATGGTGGAAGAAGAAGAAGGCACGGCCATGATGGTGGTGGAAGGCGCAATCAACTCCCACAAAGACAACCTCCACCAATCAAGATTCCAAAGTTCAAGGGGGAAAATGACCCAAACATCTACATTGAATGGGAGCAAAAAGTGGACCAAATATTTAATATTCATTTAGTTAGTGATCAAGAGCAAGTAGACTTAGTAGTTTTAGAATTTGAAGATTATGCCATGACATTGTGGCGTCAATTGTGTATGGACAATATTAACCAAGAGCCATCCGCAGCCTCTTGGATGGACATTAAAACTTTGATACGTGCTAGATTTGTTCCTTCCTACTATAGGAGGGAGACTCTTTTGAAACTCCAAAGGCTTCAACAAGGGTCCATGTGTGTGAATGAGTATTTTAAAATGATGGAGTCCATGCTTCTCAAAGTAGGACTCCAATTTGAAAGTGAAGAAGAAAAGGTAGCTAGATTTGTGAGTGGTCTTAGAAGAGAAGTTCAAGATGTAGTTAAGTTGTATGAGTACTCTACTCTTGACAAAATTTTACACTTGACCTTATAAGTTGAAAGTCAATTGAAAAAAAAACAAGAGGCCAATAAGAGTACTCCTTACAATGACTACTACTCTAGAACTTGGAAAGGAAAAGAAAGAAAAGATGAGAAACCTTCTTCCAAAGACCACCCACCTAGGACCAATGCATCTAGAAACTCTCATGAAAGTGCAAACTCTTCCCAAGGTTCAAGAACTAGTTCCATAAAATGTTTTAAGTGTTTGGGCTATGGTCACATTGCTTCAAATTGCCCAACAAAAAGGAACATGATCTTGAACCCTAAAGGAGAGGTTGAAAGTGAACATTCTTCTCCCCCCTCCCCAAAAAGTTCTTCCTCCCACACTTCTTCCCAATCCTCAAGTGAAGATGAAATCAAACCCAATGAAGGAGGTTTGTTGGTGGTTAGGCGCATGCTAGGCCAAGTGCCTAAAGAATTTGAAAACCAAAGAGAAAATATTTTTCACTCAAGGTGCCAAATCAACAACAAAATTTGCTCCCTCATAATTGATAGTGGAAGTTGTGTCAATGTGGATAGCACAAGGATTGTGGAGAAGCTTGGCTTGAAAACCATCCCTCACGCCAAGCCCTATAAGTTATCTTGGCTTAGTGAGGAAGGTGAGATCAAAGTTGACAAACAAGTCCTTATTAACTTCTCCATTGGAAATTACAAAGATGAAGTGTTGTGTGACTTAGTGCCTATGGAAGCAACTCACATTTTACTAGGAAGGCCATGGCAATTTGATAGAAAAGCTTTTCATGATGGCCATGCTAACAAGTTTTCCTTTAGCTTCCAAGGCAAAAAGATTACATTACTACCTCTTTCACCATGAGAAGTCAATGAGGACCAAATTCAAATGTTAAAGAAAAGAAAAGAAGAGAAGGCGCCAGGGCATGGCAATGAGTCTAAGAAGAGCATGATCACCCTCAAAGGGGTGAAAAAGGTAATGCTTGCCCAAAAACCTATCTTATTAGCTTATCCTAGTGAATCTTCCCCCTCCTTCCAAAACCCTCACTCTAGATGTCCCCTAGACTTGTCATTAGTCTTAGATGAGTTCAAAGATGTTTTTCAAGAACCTCCAAAGGGTCTCCCACCCCTAAGGGGTATAAAACACCAAATTGATTTTATACAAGGCTTATCTTTGCCTAATAGGCCAGCCTATAGGACTAGTCCCGAGGAGGCTAAGGAAATCCAAAAACAAGTGAATGAGTTGTTAGAAAAAGGGTGGGTGCAACATAACATGAGTCCTTGTGCAATGCCTGTGATTCTTGTCCCCAAAAAGGATAACATGGAGAATGTGCATAGATTGTAAAGCTATCAACAACATGGAGAACATGGAGAATGTGCAATATTCAAATGAATATTATTTGGACCTTAGTCATTCTTTGCTAAAATTAAATATTATTTAGATTACAATCACTTCTAGTTAAACACAATATTATTTTAGAACCCAACCATTTCTAGCATATAAGTCTTCTTTGAAACCTAACCGCTCTGGTCTAGCACATGTATTTGTTGGAACATAACCACTACTGACTAATAAGAGTATTATTTTGAGTGCAACCAATTTTGGCTAAGCAAACAATGTTTGTATAGAAGCGTGATCACAAAGATCAAAGGGGTTTGCTTAATAGAAAGTGTTAGAATCTTATGACATGTATAAAGTTTAATCATTTTACTAGTTTGTTGTTTGAACATAAATAATGTTCTTGAGAAGATCCAGACCCTAAGATATTAGAGTGAAGAAACTATTAGCGTTTTTGCACCTTTTATCACTTGGTTTCTCTCTTTCTTTAACTTGAAAGATTTATTTAAATACTAAAAATGAGAAAAGGGCCATTGCAAATCCTTTTATGCCCATTGAGATCATTAGAGATGCCTTATTCTTCTTACATCAACCCAAGTTTAGATAGAGAGGTGCCTTAAATACGCTCCATGCAACATTAAATATTTTTCTTTTCTTTAAGCAAAGTCCTGAATATTGATGCAACACGTAAGCCTAGGCCAAAGACCATACACAGTAAATAGTCTTTCAAATTTGAAAAAAGGTGGATTAGGGTGCTTGCTGGCATGGATCATCTTTAAGCGCGTATTCCAAGAAATACTCTTAGAATGTTTCCATGGCTTTCCCACACCCAATTTTGAAGATGCTAGATGACAAATAGAAAAACTTTGTAAGGAACTTTCTGAATCTTATTCATTATTGTTGTCTTCATCTTTGACTTAAAGCTTTTGTAGAATGACTGTTGAAGCTCTATAACACATACTTGATTACACAAATTCTATGTGTCAACATTAAAAACTAACTTCATCTCTTTAGTGGTACATACTCGAAAAGGAAAGTTCTGATAAGATCTTCAAAACATTATTCAGAGCATTCTTCCTTTGTTCCTACTAAAGGAAACAATTCAAATAATATGTGCACATATTGTAATTAAGTGTAATCAATCCTAGTTAAGAGCATATAATATTATTTATTTCAAATCACATGTTTCCATTTTAAGAAATAAAAAGAGGGTTGATCATTTATAGATATTTAAATCACATAAAATAATATTCGTTTTTGAAACCATTAAGTATATTTGATTATCTTGAAAGCTTTTTTACCGTTGCAACTTAATTAAAATAAATGATTAATTTGTCATATGATTCTAATTTTGTTTGAAAATTTTCAAGTGAGTCCTCTTTTTTTTTTTTTCAATTAAGTCTTAAATTTTGAAAAATTGATTCAATTCGACCCTTTTTGTTAGTAAAACATGACACTTCATATTATACTTTTTTTTTGTTAATTTTTTAACTTTTTTTTTTCAATCTTTTCCATATGTTACATTCATGGCATGTCATGTGACACTGTTAATGTCACATGGTAGTGTCACATGTCAGTGTTACATGTCTTAAGCTTAATGACAAGTGTCATTGTTTTGTATTCAATTCAATGTTTTTAATTCAATTGAGTCATAGTTTTTTTAAAAGTGAAACAATATTGTCCTTCTCCAAATTGAGACCTGTATCACACATAACCAAACTCAATCAAATAAGTAAAAGATGCATCAAAGTAGCCAAGTATTCAACCTAGGCCGAGTCAGTCTAACTTATACCGAACCTGGTCAATTTAACCATATAAATGATAAACCTCACGAACATGCCAGAAACAACCCAAGTACATGACCTGGGCCGCCATGGTCTCGAACTTAACTGAACAAAGGCTAAGATAACAACAAAATGGCCAACACGGATAGTACGCGGCCAAGTACGACATCTAACAAGCCAAGAAGTAAACGAATCAGACCGCTCTCGAAGACTTAGTAACATGGAGGTCCCAGCGTTCGATGGGCCTTAGGGGCCTGGGTTAGGGCCCATGCCCACTCATAACCCAAGCTAAGGCCCAAGCCAAGGCCCGACCCATTGGATAAACGAACATCATTAATGCTCTATAAATACGCATGAACTCCACGAATTAAAGGTACGCATTCATTAATCACTGATTTGACTTTCTGAGAGCTTTGACTTACTTGAGCTTCGAAGACTCTTCTGCAGGTAACCCCTCCTGGGTTCAAGCTGACATGTATCAACCGGGGAGAGACCAACTGAAGAGATAGCGGACTACGTGATAAGGTGACACTTGTGCCTAACTCATCTTATTTGTTCTCTGTAGGAACAAGACCAAATTTATTACTTGTATAAATGTTTTATTGATATTTTTCTATTAAAATTGAATTTTAAACATATTAAATTAAAATAACTACATATGACTTTATTGTTATAACATTAATAATAATAATAATTAAAATTTAATTTGTATTTTTCATTTTTTATTATATAATAAAAATTGTTTTTTGTAAAATTATTTTCATTTTAAATTTTAATATATTTTAGGTTAGATAAAATATTTATTATATATTTTATTTTATTTTAAGTTAGACAATACTTTGTTATTTGTCATATAAATATTATTAAATAAATTTAAGTTCATTTATGAAATGATCAAGTATTTAGAACTACTATATTATTAATTTATATTTTTTATAATATCAAAAGTAATATATTTAAATGAAATCTAATAATATTATTAGAGTTGGTAGAAAATAATTGTAGATATTTAATAAAAAAATCAATTTTAATATAAATATTCGTATAACGTTTATAAATATAATAAATTTCTTCCCAATTTAAAAGAGGGAAACATTACTCAATTTTAACAAAAAAAATTGGGACCGAATTGAATAATAAACATATATAGGGATTGAATTAAATACTAGACAATGACACTAACACGTAACACTTACATTGACATGTGATACTATCTTTCTAAGTGGCGCGCATTGAGAGTTTAGAATTATTTTTAAATTGAATTTGATGTATCCTGTGGTGGTCCTTTTAATGGACAAAAGGAGCCTCTATGAGAATTGATAAAGTGTTTAAAATAATGAATACTCGATTATTTTAATATTAAACTATTAAAGTATAAATATAAATTTTATAAACAAGTTTTATTAGTTATAAACATCTTATCTCTCTAAAATCCTTTGTCCTAGAGCTCTCCTCCTTCTCTTTAGATTTCTTACTCCTATGTTCATTTGTTTGAATATCAGAGACCGTTAGGGTGACCCCCTGTGACGAGCTCTTTAATTCAATCTCATAAATTTCTCAAATTGAGTAAGTTGATTTTCCTTTGTCTAGTTTGATTTCTGTGCATGTGGGAAATATTGGCCAACATGTGTCATTTGAGTTTTCTATGTGAATTTTTACTGATTAGTGGTTCTGATGATGTTCCCTGATTATGATTATGTGGTTCCTAGGTTGAGTTGTGAACTTTGTAGCTTTGAAGGAGGTTTTTGTACTCTTTAGAGTTGTCTCATAGGTTAGGGAAGCTAATTTTATTGGTTTTAAGTTACAAACATGTTAGAATTTTAGATTATATGATTGTAATGTGATTGGTTATTGTATCTGAGATGCAAAATGATTTGTGATATATGAAAGCTATGGAATTGAAGTCTTTAAATTTTGTTTGAATAGAAATTTTGATGTTTAGTATTGCAATTGAGGTTAATGGGTATTGATGTTTGTGATAAACTTGAGTTTGAGATATGCTTGGTATTTGTAAAGGTTCTTGGGCTGTCTATACTGGATTTGAGTATGCACAATTATGTATAAATCAGATTCTACAGAATTATTCAAACTCGCTGGGCGAGGAATTACTTGTTGGGCGAACTCTAACTCAAGGGCTCACTAGGCGAGCAATTACTCGCTGGGCGAATTCTAACTTAGGGAATCACTATTTTTAGAAGTTGTTGGGCGAGCATGTACTCATTGGGTGAGCAATTAATTGCTAGGCAAATTATTTAAGGATTTTTTGTACTAGAGTATAGTGATACACTCATTCGGCGAACAGTTTGTCGTTGGACGAAAATGTATTTTTTGTCTAGCAAGAAAACGTACTCGTTGAGCGAGTGGATCAGAACCTAAGCAAGTGTTGACTGATTTACTTTAATATTTTGGTAGCTTTAATGAATGATTGATTTGTGAGGTAATTAGTGAATTAAAACTTGTTGATACTTATTCAAGGAGAATTAGTAGTGGATTGTGTAGTGTATGCATTAATGTAGGGGTCCAGTTGGAAGTTATCCTGACGCTCTAATAATCATTCAAATTCTCAATTAGAGAGGAATGAGGTATGTGGTGACACTAGTGCAGTTTTGCATTTTTACATTGCTTTATAGGCCTCGGTTATTGAGGAACCAAAGCCTATGAGGACGCGGTGACATTTTTGAAAATTTTTCAACTTTTTTGCCTTAGGTCCTCTGCGAAACGAAGCCTATAAGGGATTTATGCTTCGGTTATAACGCAACTGAAGCCTATAACCCATCACAGTTCCCTAATATTTCAAAATTGCCATATCCACTTTAGGCTTCGGTTATTAATTGAACTGAGGCCATATCCCCTATTTAGGTTCCCAAATTTGCGAACTCCACTGTTCACCTTCGTCCTAAAACCTCCACTATTCGAAAACTTTACAAAACCACCACTGTTCATCGTCCACCATCGCTGGTCCTTGCTGCAGCTACTTCCGCCGCTTGTCGTTGTGTTAGTCGCGCCACCCTCTACTGCCGATAGCCACCATTGGAACATCAAATCTCGCAGTCTCGCTATCGATGCAATTTTTTTGCGTGTTTTGGTTTTTTATTGTGTTTTGGGTCGTTTGTATTGCTTCTTTGAGCTATTTTTCACAGTATTTTGAGTTTTGTGGTTGCATTTTTTATAATCAGGTTGTTGCATTGTAGACTTTGTAGCTCTCACGTAGTTGCATCCACCATTATTCATCGTCCACCATCGCTGGTCCTTGCTGTAGTTGCTTTCATCGCTTGTCGTCGTGTTAGTCGTGCCACCCTCTACTGCCGATAGCCACCATTGGAACATCAAATCTCGCAGTCTCGCTGTCGATGCAATTTTTTTTTGCGTGTTTTGGTTTTTTATTGTGTTTTGGGTCGTTTGTATTGCTTCTTTCAGCTATTTTTCACAGTATTTTGAGTTTTGTAGTTGCATTTTTTATAATCAGGTTGTTGCCTTGTGGACTTTGTAGCTCTCATGTAGTTGCATCCTCTTCTGTTTCACTAGTTTTTCGCTTCTCAGGCATGCTCCTAGGTTCTTATTTCTAGTGTAAGGCTATGATTTTGTAATATATATATATATATATATATATATATATATATATATATATATTTGTTTTTAATATCATATCTTAAAATTCATGAATATTTGTCAACCGTGTTTTGTATTGATCTTTGGGTGCATCTTTGATTGTGGTTGATAATCACTTTCATTTTGTGTATCCTGAAGACCAATGTGAAATGCTGGCAAAATATCATGAAATTTAAGATATGTTTTTTTAAAATTAATATGTACCAATAAAATAAAGAAAGTGTATCTTCTTAGGGTCACACCTTTATTACATTAGCGACGTGAACATTCATTCAAAGATTACTGAAATTGTTCACACAATTTCAGTTCAGTATATATACGTATGGATCGAGATTGAATTAATTTACCACACATCAGTGCTGAGTATGGGAAATGAGTAGAGGAATTTATACAATTTACGTAACGTTATGAGGGTAGAAGATATGATGAGGTGAAGTTTAGATGCTCTTGTGTCAACTGTTTGAATGAGAGAAAGTTGAATGCAACTCAAGTTAGGGAACATCTTATTTGTAATGGTTTCCTTAGAAGTTATACAATATGGACATGGCACAGCGAATTAATAGACTTTCCAACAATTTTCCGAACTAAACACGTCGTCCATTCCACCATGGAATAGCGATGGGAAGAACGAGTGGAAGAAAACAATATGAAGGACATGATACAGGATGTTGGTGTAGAAGTTTTTGCACAAGCGTATGTGTATGAGATGCTTTCTGCTGATGCAGAACCTTCGTTGTATGTCGGTTCAACTAAGTTCACGCAATTTTCAGCGGTTTTAAGAGTTATGAATTTGAAAGCGACGAATGGTTGGATAGATAAAAGTTTCACAGAATTGCTCGTGCTCTTGAATGAAATGCTTCTCGAGGGAAATACTCTACCCACTCGAAACTATGGCGCCAAGAAAATTCTTTGTTCGATGGGTATGAAGTGTAAAAGGATACATGCATGTCCTAATGATTACATATTATATAGAAAAGAATTTGAAGATTTGAAAAAATGTCCAAAGTGTGGGTCATCACTATATAGGAAGAAAAGAAACAATGAAGATAATGGTCAAATAGAAAATGAAGGATATGCTTTGAAAGTATTCTGGTACCTTTCAATTGTGCCCAGACTTAAGCGTTTGTTTGCAAATCCTAAAGACGCTAAAAACCTTAGATGACATGCAAATGAGAGAAGATGTGACAGACTACTTCGTCATCCAACTGATTCAATGCAATGGAAAAATATTGATCATTCAATGGACATCAAGAGAATGACGAAGCACCAATTTCATTGATTGACCTTCAAATTCTAGAAAAAGTTAATAAAGTACATCATGTATTTGGGAAAACATCGAAGAAGTCATCTGCATCGAGCCCTTGGAAGAAAAAATCAATATTCTTTTATCTTCCATATTAGTCGAAGTTACAAGTTAGACATTACATAGATGTCATGCATGTAGAGAAGAATGTGTATGATAGCTTGATTGATACACTACTTAACATTCAGGGAAAGACAAAAGATGGAGTAAATGCTCGTTTGGATTTGGTTGAGATGAAGATCCGAGAAGACTTAACACCAAGGGAAGTTGGTAGGCGTACTTATTGGCCCCCTGCATGTTACACTATGTTCAGAAAATAGAAGATAAGTTTTTGCTTATGTTTAAAGAGTATCAAGGTACCTCAAGGATACTCTTCAAATATTCAGAGTTTAGTGTCCATGCAAGACTTGAAGCTTGTTGACCTAAAGTCTCACGATTGTCATATCTTAATGCAACAATTGTTACCTGTAGCTATTCGTGGAATTTTACCCAAAAGTGTTAGACAAACTATAACACGTTTGTGTGCATTTTTCTCTTCAATTTGTAGTAAAGTCATTGATCATTTAAAATTAGATGAACTTCAAGCCGAGATTGTTATCATCTTGTGTCAATTGGAGATATTTTTCCCTCTATCATTTTTTGACATCATGGTACATTTACTTGTTCATTTGGTAAGATAAATCAAGTTTTGTGGACCAGTATACTTAAGATGAATGTATCCCATTGAACGTTACATGAAGATTTTGAAAGGGTATGTGAAAAATCAATATCGTCTAGAAACTTCAATGATAGAAAGGTAAATTGCTAAAGAAAGTGTCGAGTTTTGTTCATATTACATGGCAAAAGCAAAACCGATAGGAGTTCCTTAGAGATCATGGTTGAACATGTGTTCTATAAGTAAAATCATCCCAGGTGTGAGTGTGGTTAACAAAGATCGCAAAGAGTTGTTGCAAAGACACCTATACATATTGAACAACACAGATGAGGTAATGCCTTACTTATATGCACACAAAGTCATTGTAAAAGAGAACAATCTAAGACAATCAGAGAAATGACATTTGATGGAGCATAACAGAACATTCATGCCTTGGTTTAAATATGAGGTTTTGAAAGATTCACAATGTTTTGAGACTTTGATGTGGTTAGCGAATGGGTTGAAATTTGATGTCATCTATTGTACAGGTTATGAAATTAATAATTGCACATTCTATACAAAGTCTCTGGATGATAAAAGCACAATACAAAATAGTGGAGTCAGTCTTGAAGTTGAGTTGCTACAATTTTCTACATCTAAAGATCAAAATGTTGTATTTGGATTAATGACATACTATGGTGTAATACAAAATATATGAGAGGTTTATTATACCATGTTTACTATTCCACTGTTCAAATGTAAGTGGGTTGACAATAAAAGTGGTGTCAAAATGGATGAATCAAGAATTACTCTAGTTGATTTTTGAAAGGTGGGTTATCAAGACGAGCCATTTTTTATGGCACAACAAGCATTTCAGGTTTTCTATGTTAAAAATCATGCGTCTGAACATTGGTTTGTCGCTCTTCATGGAAAAAACAGAATGATCCTAATGAAGAGAATCTGAGTAATCTTAATATTGTTGTCACCCACCCATTTAGAAGAACGATACATGTTGATGAAATCCCTCTAGTTGATGATGTACATGCAATTCAAGAAGATCACGATGAAGGAATATACATATGACCAATCAATAACTTTATGCATGAATTTCACGTTCTTGTTAAAATTTAAGCGTTTTTGTTAAATAATGTTTTATATGTGATTTTATATGTTGCTTATTAATGTTTTGTGACATTTTCATTTCACAAATATATGGCTGAACATCGTAGTTCATCAGAGGACGAAACACCCACTAAGAGACCCACCAAAGAAGCCATTAGGTTGAGACAACTCTTAATTAGAAGAGCTAATGGTCATAAAACATTTATTGATATTAACATCGACAATGGAATCCCTAGAGGTCGTTATGCAGACGTCTTCAAAAGCTATTTAGGAATGTTGGCACGAGAGAGAATATCAATCCTTACTCCATCTTTTGATCATGTCACTAAAGTTGATCAGAACATGATATGACAAGATTTATTGGTAACTATTATTAATGTTATTAACCTTATAGTTTGATTTTGTTGATAATATCTTAAATATTATTGATGACATTTTCTATATTGCAGCTAACATTTGATATTCCAAATGTGGCGATGCTTAAACACAAATTTTTGTCATTAGTGACTGAGAAATTTCGTGGTTTTAAGACTAAGTTGACGTCTAGGTATGTATTTGGATCTAAAAAAAATGAAATTCATTTACTAAAATACACATGGATTAATGAAGACACATGGCGTTAGTTTCTTGAGCTTCAGACATTTGAGGGATGACAGGTATGTTTATTTGAAATCATCAATTTCTCAATTGATAATTCTGTACAATTTGAACTAATTCATAAAGTGGGTTTTATATGTTAGAGGAAAAGAGAAAAAAGGCTCAAAGTATAAGTGGAAGTTAGTCCGTCTATGCACATCGGGCAACTACACTTCTGAATCTGCACGAGAAATCTCTGAGAAAATTGTAAGATACAATTCTTCTTTAAATAGCTCATTCGTCTTTTATATTGTATGATTTTTTATAACTTTTTTTGTTACATTGTAGGATTCGTTGGTTGAGCAGATCTCCCAAGGAGGATTCACTCCATAAGGTCGTCATGACATACTTGCTGCTACAATTGGACGGCCTGAGCACCCTAGACGTGTGCGTGGTGTTGGATCATGAGTCGGCATACGCCAATTTTTTGGTTCCTCCTCTCATCAGTCTTCATCCAGTGATAGTGCTGATTATAAAGAAAGACTGACGTAAAGAATCACTATAAAGGTGAAAGAAGAACTTATGCGCTAATTTGAGAATTATAGCATTTCTTCGCCATTGGATCCTCCATCAGAACTAGACTGATTTTTGCCTCCCACAGGTAAATCTTTTTTCTATAAGTTATGAATTGAATGAATGATATTTAATAAAATAATTGAATAACATTAATAAATCATTGACTCTATCAAGTAGAAGCAGAAATGAGAGTTGTTCAGCTCCACTCATACCAGGGGATGACATGAACAAGACTCATTCATGTCAGCTATATATTTGGGATGGTACAAGGAAGACACTAGTGGCTCGTGGAAAAGTATTTGAGGCAGCCACAATTCTTCATGGCATGGAGTTACCAGAGGATGAGGTTAAGGTCACGGTAGATGAGGTTCTCGTGTTGTTTGCTTTAGTTCCTGTGCCAACATATGAGGTATACACTATGACACATGCATTCCAATGTTTCCTTGCCTGGCCTAGAGATTTGGTTGATTCTGATCCCCTGGTACAGACTCTTAAACCCACCATATACTAAATTCTTAAGTTTACATGTTTATGACATTCAAACTTAAATTATATTCCATTTTAACTAAATTTGCATTGATATAGGAAAATGCTCAACCAAAGAAGATTCCTCTCTCTTTGGACGATCCTCTTAGTGCATTACTCCAACTTGGTCAAATCATAAATGATAAGCTGATGTAGGTTCCTTGGGATTCTAACATTTTTGGGAGAGACCTTGAGATCCCACTTTACTTGCATTCCCAAGATGTCTTGGAGCTTGCACGGGGACAAGAGGAACCAAATATTACCATTATTCAGTTATGGATGATGTAAGTCTTTTAGTCATTATATATAGTTATTTAATTTATTTATCTATTTACTTATGTCAAATCAATTTTATGTTTAGGTATCTGTCTAGTGTCACTGAAACTATGGGGCTGAATGATCTATATAGGTTTGTAGACCCCCAACTTACTCATGAAGGCAACAAGTTTGATGACAACCAAGCATGTGTGACCAAATGCTTTAAACGCGAAAAAGAAATATGTTTTGTCCCTTATGTTGCTGGGTAAGTCGTTTTTGTTAACTTTTGAATATAATCTATCATTTTAATGCATAACAATGAATTTATTTTCTTCTCAAGCGTCATTGGCAGTTAATTGTGGTTTCCCTAAGGGAGAACCTTGTTGTGTGGTTCTTCTCTTTGCATCGCCCTCCTCCCAACCATCTTAGACAAGTGATAGATTAGTAAGAACCTCAATGTCAATCTAATGAATATTCTTTGTTATATAAAAGTATCCTAACTTATTCCCTTTATCATAGTTCAATTGTTGGACATAACATGTTAGGGAGATCAACGACTAAGGCAAAATGTCTTGCATGGTGTTCCCTCCAGGTTTGATATTTCTATCCATATATTTATAATTTTTTTTGATTTGGTTTTCTTCCTTAATTAATTGTAATGTTGTTGATATAATGTAGTGTAATAGACAAACCAACTCATATGAGTGCGGTTATTATATAATGCAATGGATGACAACCATTGTGCGTGCTCGTATTACAACTAATTGGGAAACGATAATATATATTTGAATTAAAATGAATACTTTGCAATATTGTCTTTCTATATACTAACTTAAGTAATTGTCTTATTTTGCAGACATTCAAGAGTCCTGCGTCAATTCCCGCGAAGTCCATAAAGTTTGGTAGGATAGCATGTGCCAAATTTGTAATTTAGATGTACAATAGTATTGATTAGGATATGTATTTGGATTGTGGATGATTTTCCAATTGTCTTTTAATAATTGAGGCAAAAAGGTGTGCTTTGGTTTCCGTTCACACCCGAGGCCAAAAGCCATCTCCTTTTGGCCTCGTCCTAATATGCCTCGGTTTTGGAACTGGGGCAGAATATAAAAAACATCCAAGGCCAAAAGACCTTACTGCACTGGTATAAGAGGAGTAGGAGGTCCTAGCCTAGGGGTTTTACCTTGACCAAAGGTTTTAACAAACTAACCTTGTACGTGGTAGAGTATAACTCTTTATCTACAACTCTATAAATCATGAGATACCACTACAAGTGCACAACTTACCAGGATTTGATATCAATGTAAGTATCCAGATAAACGAATCATAAATGTAAGTCTTTATATGAAATTGAATGATAGATTATGTATGATTTGTTTAACTTCATTTATAAATGATTTAATCTTTTAATTACATTAGCTTACCATTTTTCTCTGTGTCTTTTTTCTTTTTGCAATGATCACTTGATTAGTGTGACTTGTTGAAGATTCTATGTTGGGTCAATGCAAGGAGGAAGAGATGCAATTGTTAGTTTGTTATCTAGAATTTCTAATGTATAGACTTTTCCTTTTGAAAACCTTCTAGTTGGTCATGTATAATATTTGTATTTCAGTTTATCTTATTTTGGGATGATTGTAATATGATATTTATATGTTAGAAGTATATGCTTTGATTATTTTTCTCAGTTATGAAATGTTTTATTTAATGACTTAGACTATTAAATGGGATGTTACAGCCACGACTCCTCCAACATTTTTTAATTTTTTTAATATATGTTTTAAAAACATATATCTATATATTATTTTGTTACTTATATTAATTTAGTTTAAAAAAGTTTTTTTAAAATTTGAAAACCATGTTTTCCCCTTCTTCTATTATTTCTTATTCTCCTCTATTCGGTTTATCTCTCTTCCGTACCTCTCTTTCTCACCTCTTCTTTCTATCTTAATTTTACCCTAAATCTCTCATCATTTTCAAAATCAAATTACACCAAGACGAAATTGAGGAGTTAAGGAAGATTTTGGACCTAACAATTTCTTCTTTTGAGTAAGTTGATTTTCTACTTTGTTTTTTGTTTTTCTCTTGTATGTGTGGCTTTTCTATATTATAGACAAATCTCTATCGGTTAGAGATAATATAATCATGATCTAATTATTGATCAAACTTTTCTTTGTGTAAATATAACTATTTTAAGATTTGAAGTTGTGTAAGGGAAGAATAATATTATGAATCTACTTTAAGAAAAAGAAAGCTAATCATTTAGAAGTTAATTTTCTTAAAGTATTGAGTCTTGATTTTTAGATTTAATTTGTGGTATTCATAATTTTATCTTTTCCTAAATATGTGAGAGGTGACAAATTTATATTAGAAAAATTATGATAAAGAGAAAAAAAATGATTCTTTTTTCAAAAGGAAGACTTGTGATGAAGATGAAAAAAATGTATACGTGTCAACTAAACTTGAAAAACTTCATGAGAATCCAATAATTGAAGAAAAATAAAAAATAACTCTCTAAAGTTCCTAGAGTTACATATAATGAATTTGAAAGTTCTTTAGAATGTGATTCGGGAAAACAGCCTCAAATTTGGCAATACCAACCAAATCAAATTGATGAGTAGGGATGTCAAAAACTCGTAATGGGTAGGAAATGGATATTGTAAATGGATACCCACGGGTAACAGGTATTTTTAATACCGCATGTTAACGGGGCGGGTACAGGTATCATAGTATCTGTACCCGTGGATACTACCCACTATACTTTAATTTAAATTAAACAAAATAAAAAAAACATGATTAAAATATTAACATATTGATTTTGAATGAGTTATTTTTTTATCAATTAGTTTTAAAAAAAATCATTTATTTGTAAACTGTCATTCAACACTATTTAAATGGGTTATTTGGACTTTGTTTAAAATTTATGAATATTATGTATTGTATTTTATTTGAATTTACGATTAAAATATGTTGTTAAATATTTATTTTTATTTTTTTTGTAAATACCCAGGTGTACCCATGGATATTCGTGGACATTAAAAAATTATGTGGGTATCCGCATAATGGATACCCGACGGATATGGGTACGGGTACAAGGCGAATATTTATCTAGCGGATAGAGTACATGGAAACTACTACCCGTACCCTAATCGCCCTGTTGACATCCTATTAATGAGGAAGAAAGACCTTATATAGAATGTGGTCCATATCATGCCTCTTTCAGTTTCTATAGCTATAACTAAAAGATCTTTTTCTGCAATAAAAATAATCAAGAACAGGTTGAAAACTAGGATGAAGGCTAAATTTTTAGCAAGTAGTATGATAATATATATTGAAAGGGATATTGTAACAAGCTTTAGTTTTGATTCAATTATTGAAGATTTTAAGTCATCGAAAGAGCATAGAGCATCACTTTGGCTAAAGGTTATTTTTGTTACATATATATATATATATATATATATATATATATATATATATATGTATTATTGTCATATTTTTTTATAATTCTACTATCATGTGTACTTATTTAGATAGAGAAAATGAAAACTTTTTTTTAATCAGAAAAAAATAATTTGCCCCCCCTCTTGAAATTTTTTTCCAAGTTTCGCCACTACTAGGACCGACTTAAGGGTAAAGCAAGTAAAACATTCGCTTAGGCCACTAGGAAAAGTAGGACTCAAATTTTTATTTTACTACTAATATTTCTCTATTAAATTAATTATAAAATTATGTTTAAGATAAATAAGAGAAAAATTTATTACTCTTGAGAATTGTATGAGTTGTTGCATTATCAATAAGACACATATCCTCATAATTGGTGCTAGCGCCAACATTCATTCTTCATATAAACATAAATATCAATATTAGATATTACTATGTAAGAGGAGAAGAAGAATATCAATATTTAGAGGATTTTATTCATAAAATTATTGTTGCATTCACTTATAGGAATAGATCAAAACCAGTTAAATGGATTTGATGATTTTTCATCAAAAGCTTCATTGTTTGTTCAGCCATATAAAGGCATGAAATAAATTTAGAATATTTGTGAAATCTCTTTTCACAATCCTGTTGTCTCTCAAGAGCAAATTAGTTGTTCATATGCTTTATTTATTTCTTTAATGGTATCACCAAGACCCATTACATCTAAATGTATTTTCAAATTAGTTGTCCACTAGCGCTTAATTGGTTGGAGCATCGTGCTGATAACATGTTATTAATATAAAATAAAAAGCTAATAATAGAGAAAAGAAGAGATGGAAGAATAAGGAATGAGAGAATGGAGAACAACTTTTCTACGTGTCTTGTGTCTTATTATTGATAGGGAGATTCTTATTTATAGATACAACATATAACCCATAAAGGATACAAATCAAATAGTTAATAGAAATATTTAGATAAAGAGCAATGAATCATATGAGTAACTCTATCAAATCAATGGACGATCATTAATTCATAATATATATATATATATATATATATATATATATATATATATATATATATATATATATATATATAACATTGTTTTAATAAACTACCAAATCTATATACTTGAAAATATCAATACAACCGACAACAAAATTATTAATTATAATTACTTTTATAATTTATTAATAGAGATAAAAGCATATTTTATATTTTTGAAAAACTACCATATTTGTACTATGTTTAAAAATAAATAAAAAATAATAAAATTTTCTCACACACTTGATCATTTAAAATCATCCTTCCAAGGTGTTTTCCTCCAAAGATATTATTCTCTCTTTTCCTTATTTGAGTGATTAGAAATATAAACCTTCTTTTAATTATGTATTGCAAGTAATCACTGTCCCAATTTTGTGATGAGTTTTCTTTGAAAGAGTTACCCATAAATTGTGATCTTTTTGAGTATTAAACCTTATCTTTGTATAAGACCAGAAGGGTTTGTCGAAAGAATTTTAGTTGAGCCATAAGTAGTTTGGAAAAATAATACTGAAACGAGGAACGTCAAGAGTGGCTGGCAATTGAAAGAATATTTGTGTTAAGTCATAAATGCCTTAGGACAAAAATACCTCTTCGATCTTAACAAACACCTCTTCGATCTTGGGATGATCATACAACATCTTATTGTTGACGAAATGTGTGAAAGAACACTACCACCATAGTAGAAAAACTCTTTTCATTAAATGTGATAATGGAAGCTTAACATAAATATTTTATGTTACCCAAATTAGTCTTTACACAATTGATGATGCAATTTACTATATTGTTTTCTAATACCCCTAAAAAGGTTGTATTAAATTGGTTTACTCAATTACCAACTCTTTATTATTTATTTTTTACTAAAATATAGGAAAGTTGTGCAACATACTCGATACAAATTCGAACACAAGTAATATATTATTTTTGCATTGATTAAAAAGTAATTGTTAACCTTATTTAGTATTTTTGTTTTTATAGCATAAACAAATATATTTTTTAATTATTCTCAAATTATAATTATTAAGAAAACATCATTAAATTTAAGATTTTTTTTTTAATTTTCAAGAGAATTCAAACATATTTATATTTAAGTGCACCGAGAAAATACACCTAGTTTTCTCATTCATTTAATTCTTGAAGAACATGATCATTTAATTGAATGAATTAATATATTTTTTTTAAATATTGCTTTGTTGGAGATGTTTAAAAAACTATTCGCTTATATTTTAGAATCTACTCTAATATACCAGTAAAGACGACATAGTAAAATAGAGAAAACTCAATTTCTTCTCACAATTATTTAAGAATAAAGGTAATATTATTTGGTATTTCTTTGTGTATTTGCATCCATACAAAGAATGCATCGGTTACTTGGAACAACAACATAGACCATCATTGCATATCCCTCTAGTATAACCTAAATTTTTGCAATTGTTAACACAATCAAGAAATTCAATGCATCGTGTTTGACAAACAGGCTTGCTGCTAACACCTGCATTGTTATCAATACTTATAATTAGAAAGAATAAATTAAAATCAAATTCAAACTATTGTACAAATAAATTCAAACTTTGAAAGCTATTTTTATTCATACCAGATGAAAATAGAACAATAAACATGACCGCAAGGATAAGTTTCAGAAAAGTCAATAAGAGAAGTGAACGAGACATTTTTCTAGCTTTGAAAAACTCTGGATCTTGTGTGTGGTGTGAGATTCAAACTTTACATAACCTACCTCTATTTATAGTATACATGTTTGTTGATTAAGTATATAATATATTTATTAAATGTAATATTAGTAATTATTTTCTATAATTTATTTACTATATATATAATATAATATTTAGAAAAAACTACACACATACCATAAATAATTTCAAAATTAATATTATAAATAAGACTTTCTAAAATAAGTACCAAGCTAGAATATTATAAATAATTACAAAATTAATATTAGCAATTATTTTCTATAATTTATTAAGGAATATAAAGGTGTATATAACTATTCTCTTAAAAGAACTTCTTAATTTGAGTACATAAAAATAACAATATGATAATTATTATTAATATTCTAAAACCTAATTTATTTTAAGTTAATTTTAAATGAATAAAAATTTGAAAGTATATAAATACACGTTTATTTTTTTAATTGATTTAGAATTATATATATATATATATTGTTTTTTTTTCAATTCTTTATTCTAACATAGAAAAATAAATTATATAATATAATATATTTATCAAAAACAATTATATCAATAAGTGTACACAATACATTTATTAAATGTAACATTAATAATTAAGTTTAATTTACTAAGAAATATAAAAGTGTATATATTATTTTTGAAAACCTATCAAATTTGTATGCTACAACTAATTATAAAATGAATATTTGAAATTACCTTTTGTAAAATTGAATGAGACACATAATATTTTTTACAAGAACCACCAACTGTTATGCCACAAATAATTAAAAATTAATATTGAATTTTTTTTTATCATTTATTAATGATCATAAAAGTATATATTATAAATGAATTTTTTTTGTGTTTGTTGTTGCAGATAAAAAAATAGACAACCAAAGACAAAATGAAATACAACAACAATGCTTCTCAAAGCAACACCAGTATGTTTTTTATTATGTTCTTAATTCATATTTAAACTTCACAATTTTTTTAAGACATCATATTTTCATATATAAATTATTGTATAACACTTATTGTTCATTACCATTTTAAAAAAATAAAATATAAAAAATTCCGTACGTTGTATGGGTAAAAACACTAGTTATATATATATATATATATATATATATATATATATATATATATATATATTATACAATAAGTACAAGATGATAATAAGAGTGATTACTTGATGTATCTGATGTTGTTTGATAATGAATTGGTCGAGGTGCTATAGATAATCTAATACGAGATAAAAACGAATTTGTTTAAGGATTTTCGAAATACATGAACACACATGTTAGATAAATTATATGTGATATTAATTCACATTACTTAAAATATTTGTTATCATCAAAATAATTAAGTGGTTATATATAAATTTAATGTTCTGGTGATATTATAGGATTGCCTCATCTAACAGGGATGATCTTCAACTGAGAACATATCACTTAAACAACCATTCCTATTTATAAAACATTATTTTATTATTGATTAATTGATAGTCAAACTAATCCTTTTACTCAATTTGTTTTATCATGTATGGTTACGATGAAATTAATATGAAAATGAGATCAACATGTTTGTGTATATTGTATCGTTTGAATAAGTTGAGTATTTGTGAACTTACGTGTTATTTGAATTCAATGAATTGAGGTTTGAAGTGAGATTGTGACTACTTGTATAGATTTTGCGAAAAAAAGAAGTATCTTACATTATATATGGAATTTGTTGGGCTGATGAAAATAACTTGTCATTAAAAGTCTCATATTGCCTAAGATAACTAAGGAATGAGTGTTAGTGACTATATAATAAGCTCTAAGTCTATAATGTTTCTTGTTCGAGTCAAATACACTTTAAGCTTGTATTTAACTTTTCTTATACTTTTGTAGTAGGTGTTGTGAGGTTTGGGTTTAATTATTATTTTGGAGAGTGTGGGTGTACTTGGAGTCGAAGGGCATTGTAGGGTAGTCTATGTGTTGTACAAATTTTCACATAGTGTTATTCTCTTGTGGTCGTGGTTTTTCTCCGATTTTGGGATTTCGCCGTTATATTCTTGTGTTCTTTGATTTTATCTTATTCATATGTTAATAGGTGATTTTGGGGGTAAAGACAGTAATATTCTTAATTGATGATTCGTTTTTCCCAACAAAGTTGAAGTTGGAATACTAAAACTCTTTAAGATAAGTGATGTCTAAGTTGTAATAATTTGTCTTGATTTCATTCATTTCATTTTGATTGTATAAGTTAAGGTAATTTCGTGGGTTATATAATTTCGTGGAACATAAAACACAACTCATAATTTAGTACTGATGTAATATTAAAAATTAACTTAGATCATTTTCACAAAAAATAAGATGTTTAGTATAATTTTCTTTTATAGTTTATCTTTAGGGTTAAATATGTTTTTGATTCCTTAACTTGTGAAAATTGATATTAGTCACTCTTTGAAACTTTGGACAAATTCAGTCACTCATTTTTAGAAATGCATTGATTTAGTCATTTTAACCAAATTTTGTTAAGTTTATTTGATTTTTCAAATGGCTTTTTCAGTTAACATTGGAGAGAAAATGTCAAACGATGTAAATAACTCAAATTGCTATCATGAAACACGTTTGAAACGTAAAATAAACTTAATAAAATTTAATATATTTTTAAAATTAGAAGACTAAATTGAATTAAAGTTTTGAAAAAAGACTAATTTCAATTTTCAATTAAAACTAAAGAAAAAAACCATATTTCATCCTTGACATAATGGATTTTTAAGAAGATTAATTTGCGCTTTTTTGTGTCCTCATAGTATTTATCCGTTGTTAATGGGCCATCAATATTAGTGGCAATAGGAAATTCATTGCTTGCTTGGGTTTATAAATTGATTTCTGAAAAATAAAATCTTTGAAAAACTTGTCTATTATTTTAAAACTAAAAAAAAGTGAACTAATTTTTTGATAAATTAAATTAGACGATGTATAACTTCAAAAAATAGATGTATTATATTATACAAATTAATTTATACACAAACTATTTTTAAATTTTGTAAAAAAACATTTATTTTTTATTTTTTTCTCTCAAATGTTCTTATAATTTTAGTTTATTTTCAAAAACCCCTATGAACAAATAAATATAGCTATTTCTGGAATTCAAAACTTGACCATACTTGTACGAGTCAAAGTATTATTTTTTTAAGGGAAGGATCAACAACTAAAATGCATTTTGAAATAGGAAAAAGAGAAATAAAATAAATGAGGACAGACAATCGTACCAGCTGTGTGTGAAGAAAAATGACGTATTTGTGTATAGATAATTTCTATTCATAACGATATTTATTTTTTCAAATTTTTAATGTAATTAGGTGAACAATATAAAGAAAAAAAATATAAAATTAGGTGAGCTATTTAAACATAAATAAATCATTGGAACGGAATCACTCTTGTGCATACCTAGTTGAAGATCCTCTTTATGCAATGCCACCAACAAATAATTCATTGGGAAAATAGATTTGTTTTTTGTTCATGTATCTTTATCTATTATTGGTCTATGATAATTTGTTTTGTTATGCGACATATATTTTGCTATAATTAAACCCTAATTTGGGGATGAAATTAAGCTCACGACCCTAAGGGAGGCTCTAAGAGTAGTTACTTTTATGTATCAATAATTTGGATGCCTCTTTCTGGTTTTGAGTCCTTTTCTTAAAGTATTAGAGAAGGGATTATTGAAGGTTGGCCCACCTTTATTTTTTTCTTAATTTTGTATTTATTTTCAATAAATTAAATATGTTTTTTGGAATCTTAAGTTAGGTAAATGATTTATATTTGTTTCTTTAAATCAAAATTTTTGTATTTTGGAGTTTAGACTTTTTTACTGAATTTTTTGTGCTGTTTGTCTATTGTTTGTATATGTAAAATATATTAATTTTGATATATGAAAAAAACTTTTTTTTATATTTTAAAATATTAAATCAATATATTTTGAAAACAAAAAGTTAAATAATACTGAAAATTTAGCAGAAATTCAAATTCAATTTTTTATTATTCCTTTGAAGGGACATTGATTGATTGATTTTTCTTTTTGAAAAGAATTTTTCTTTGCCAACTTCCTTATGACTAGTTTTATAAGGTCAGCAAATTAAAGCTTGTGCTTGTTAGGATACCTAAAAAAGTATTTCAATTTTGATCTATTTTTGTCTCCTTTTCCTTAGAAAAATCTCTGGTGTTTGAGTATAAGGTATAAGTGATTCTGCATTAATTATTATTAATTATATAAAGACATTATTAGAAAAAGTAGTTTGGAAAGGATAAAAAAAATATTGTTCTCGGAAAAATAGAGTAAAGAGATTATTTAAAAGACGTTTACCTTGTGTTTAAAAAAATGGATAATTTTTTTAATTTATCTAATTTTAAATAGTGTTATTTTTCATATTTTTTTAATAAAGTAATTTCAATATATTAAATTTTAATTTTTTATTTAGATATTATTTCAATAATCATTAAATAAAAGAATGATTTAAATATTAAATAATTGTTAATTAAAAAAAATAATATTTTATTTTATATTATTTTTCTCTCAACATTGTCAAAATATTTTAATTAATGTTGAGGAAATTTTTTCTCGAAATATGGTGACTAAGATTGTTTTGTTGTTGATGCCAATTATAATTATTCATGCCAACCTATGATGTACTGATACTTCAATTAGAGTTATGTATCCATGTCCGACACGTATTTGTGTTTGATACTTTAAGATACTTTATCGATATTTATCTACGAAGTATCGAATTTATAAAGTTGTAGTAAACTATAAAAAGATATTTGAATAATGACAAATTTTATTAACAAAAAAAATAGTCATTATAGTGACCAATTTAGGTAGCAATTTATAAACTAAAAATTATTGACAACTAAAATAGTTCAAAAAATTATAATTGGTCTCTAAATTATTCACTAAAATAGTTTCTATTATAAATTAGTTTATAAATTGATTACTAACATTAACTACCAATGTTTTAATTTGGATTCGCACAATAACAATCATATATTTATTATGTTTTTAAGAATTATGGTACATTTTTTAATATTCATATATCACGTATATATTATGTATCGTATCCTATTATATTTAAAATAAACGTACCAACGTACGTATCAAATAGGTATCGTATCGGATACACGTATCGTATATGTGCATCATAGATGCCAACGTATCGATCAAGTTTATTTGTATAACATTGTTGATTGGAAGTTTTTTTTTCTTTTACTTTTCCATTAATGGCAGCTGAAAATTTTCCTCGATTGATATTACCAAAAAACAATACTAATTAATGTTGGGTGAAAAATTTTCTATTACCATTAGGAAAGCAATATAATTGACAAAAGTTAACATTGTTGCGGATGATAAACAATGATTATTGCATACATTCATAAAACAATAACCATGACACATGTAAGTTAAATATGTTTTTATTCTTTGATTTTAAGTTAAAATTAAAATTAGTTCATTTTTAAAATTTTGGACCAATTTAGTTTCCCATGTTTAGAAATGTGTGGGTTTAATCATTTTAACCAAATTTTATTAAATTTATTTGACACTTCAAATATGTTTCCCAGCTAATTTTAAAGGGAGAATGTGTCGAATATTTGAGCGGAAATATGTCAAATGCTATCATGAAACAACTAATATTTGAGCGAAAATATTTCAAATGGTATAAACAACTCCAATACTATCATGAAACAAATAATATTGAAGCGAAAATGTGTTAACCACGGTATAAACAAATCCAATGCTATCATGGAACGCGTTCGAAAAGTCAAATAAATTTAACAAAATTTAGTAAATGACTAAACACACACATTTCTAAATATGAAGACTAAAATGATCCAAAGTTTCAAAAATGAACTAATTCCAATTTTCACTTCAAGCTAAAGAACCAAAAGCATATATATATATATTTAACCTATAAAAAAATATTGTTTACATAAAAAAAATAAAACATCTTTCAAATTTATTGATAAAATTTTAGTTAAAATGGAGTGCAAAATATTAGTGGCTTCCAATAAAAGCAACAAAATTAATTTTAACAATGTAAATAAAAGTTAACTCCTATTAAAATCTAAAAATAAATTAATCGCCATTAATAGAAAATTAATCATCCCAAACAATATCTTAGTATTAATCAAATCCATGATATCTCAACCAAAATAAAAATAAAAATAGTTAAAACACTACAAATCACTGTACTTTCAAAATCATATTCAACATATCAAGTTTTAACAACTATTTTCCATCCTCACACTCATGTAATAAAGCATGTAAAAAGTGTGAATTTGATAGGATGTTAAACTTGTTGAACCATAAACTGAATTGTTATTAGTTTGGATTATATTCGGATGTACATTACATATTACAAGCATAGAATGGACTACAAGTATTTCAATTTGTGAGGCAAATCAATTTAAATACAGAGTTTCTAAATCCTATTGTTGTGTTTAAAAGAACCAACATATAAAATCAAGCACTGATCTTTCTCCTTTGAGCTTGACAACCTTCATTTAAGTGCTAAAACACCCCCTTAACAAAATGCTCTTTGTGCCTGAGTGTAATCTTTTTCTTTCTTCCCCCTTCTTCGTTTGGGTTCTCCTTTTCACTTTTTTTCATGTTTCTCTCCCTTTTTAGCACCAACAATAAAGGGATGAATGAAAGAGGAACACATTGATATGGAAAACAAGTTGGTATCTTTCGAAGACCATCTTTTACCTTTGATGATGAAGATTTGACATCTTTCATGACTCTTCTAGAAAAGGATCTTAAGCAAACCTCAAGAATGATATAGATTAAAGAAATATAATGATAGGAAAGTTCTTTCTAAGAAATATGACTCAAGCCAAGATGGAGACTCCAAGAGTGATGAGGTGTGCAAAAGCTATGTGATGGTGGTGAAATGTGTCTCGGTTTAGGTATTTATGTGATGGGAATGGTGGTCCCAAGAGAGTTTGAGCCAACTCTTAAGGAATGGTGGCTAGAGGAAACCTAGAAGGGGTGCTCTAGCCTTTGGTGACCTAAATGAGTAGTATGACACAAAATCTGAAGCATAACTTTACTCAATTCAAAGGTAGTTTTTACATGAGGGAGACACATCTATTTATATGCTTAGGTAACCTTAACTCACTTTTTCAATCGTTTTTAATAGTTAAACAAAACCTAAATTATCCCCTTAATGAAGTATAGGGAAATAACTCATGATCGAATCCAAGGAAATGGTGTGTATCAAGTTTAGCTTGTATAAGCTAATCTCGCTAAGATGAAAATAAAAGAAAACAAAGGGGGAAAGGAAATAAAATAAAGAAAAGAAACTAAAAGAAACTAAGTGCATGAATGAAACTAAACTATGCTATGCATGATATGCAAGAGAATGGAGAGATGAAATGCACGTGAATTGGAATGAATATGAACCTAAATTTATATGTATGCAGATGCAAACATTATGCAAATATAGACAATGAGGAATTATCTAATTGAAAGATGTGATGCAAAATTGGAATGAGAATGTGTTGCTGTAGACCAAACAAAGCGTCAAACACAAGATCCCATATGGTAGCACTAATACCAATGATAGCACATAGAACCAGATTAACTTATGCACTTGAATGTACTACACGAATCAAACAGAGCTAAACTCTCAAAATGGCATATTAAAGCAAGTTTTGACAACAACAAAAATTATCTTGTGACAACATTGAATTTACATATAATAGCCACAATCTGGAAAGCAAGTTCCTTGGGAATATTCTTAAACCACAACAGCAGCCCAATCAAGTAAGCTCCTATCCATGCGCAATGCAGATGTGACATGGAAGACTTATGCAAATGTAAATGCACTTAACACACACAATTTTAGTGTGAAACTAGAAAAGCAAAGGAAAGCAAAATTATGCATAAAATAGATTATGATTGTAATGGATATTGAAGCAATGCAAATGCATAGTTAGAACAACAAAATTCAATGCTCTAAAATGAAGATGCAATGTTGTAGATGTGATGGCATAACTATAACGATGCAGTTTAAGAACTGGTATGTTGTAGTTGGATGCAAAATTTGGGACTGTGGTAGCAGATTTCACATCTGTGATAGCAAGGAATGCAAATGAGACTAGATGATGCATGTTGTAAGACCTGGGAAAAATTAAATAATTAATTAAGTAATTATTGGATAAATATGGGTAAAGAGAACCTTTAAGGTAATAAATGTGGAGTGTATGACGTGGAAAAGTATTAGCTTAAGGGGTTGAGAGTACTTTGATTGTGTGAGAGGACTTGGATTCGAGTCCTATGTATGTTATTTTTGTGTGTTATTAAATTAGTATTATTTTTGTGTATATTAAAACGTTCGTAAACTTAGCAACCAAGGATGGCTGAAAAGGTAGAAGGTATCATACAATTGAGGGGTAATTAACACTAAACCTTAAGTTCGTTTTTGACCATTAAACACTATTAAACCTCCACTATAAGGCTTATTAATGGTAAAAAGGAGAGTTTAGTTAGCTGGAATTGAAGGAGGTGCGGAAAGGAGCAAGAGTGCAGAGAGGAACGTGGTTCTGGAGTGAAAGGTGAGTTGATTTAAGAGGGTGATTTGAGAGGAAGCCATTGGTGAACATTGGAGCTTTCAAGAAGTCAAATTTTGGGAAAGGAAAGCGTTAATCCAGGTTAGGGGAGCTCTTACTTGTATGTTTGATGATAGTTGTGTGTTTTCGTGCCATATCGATTGATGTAATGTATAATCTGGGTTTGGGATGGATTCTGGTGAATTTCTGGAAATTTCCAGAAACTGCCTGTTGGCATTGAAGACCCGCCAGGCGGCTCATGCTCCCAAAGGTCTTTTTCTGGGTTTCTGCTATGCACTGCCTGGCGACTAAGGGTAGTCCGCCAGGCGACACAAACTGGGTTGCCCAATTTCTTCTGACTTTTTTATTCTCGTGGTGTGCGAGGCTTAGGAAGAATTCAGGGATTCGAATGTGGCTGATATGATGAATTATTAACTGTAAAAAATTATAATTGGTGGATTAATACGTTAATTTTAATTGAATTGAGAATTTAGGGTTCATGAGGAATTAGAATGGGAAAACATGGATGATCGCCGTGGTGAGTTGTGTTGATTGAAAATAGAGGTTAACGTAATTAGGATGTGAAATCTGGTTGTTGTGTGAAAGTGAAGTCATGTTAGAATCAATGAAAAATGAATTTGGATTAGTTGTGAACGTTGGGAATGCTGGAAAATGTGGCAGTGTGCGAAACTGGTAAGAACCGCCTAGAGGCTCTTGGGTGCCCGCCAGGCAACGCAGCAGAGGGGAGAACGTTTTGGTGATGTTGCTGAAAAATGCGTTATGGAGAGTCATGGGGGGGGGATTTCTGGAAGATTTGGGGTAATAGTCAGTAAATTTCTGTTCAGGAATTGAGTGAATGTACCAACATGTGGGGACTAAGGACTAAATTGCGGTATAACTTAAGTGTAAATGAAATTGGAGAAGGTTAATGTAAAATATACCTTGTATTGTGGTAAGAGGGGAGCATACTACTTATACTATAGGGCTTGTTCTTGTATTGAATTATGCGATGTATATTGAAATGAGATGATGGAGACTTGGGTTTAGATAATTGTACATATTACATTCTGGTTTGATTTATGTATTATAATGCTATGAATGAATGACTGATGAAATATTGTGTAAATGGGAGTCTATTAAGACCTGTAAAAAGTGCCAAAAACCAGTAGCATTGCGCTACTGGTATAGCGCCTGGCGGTGCGGGGTGTACCGCCTGGCGGTAGAGTGAAAAATAGTGGCAGTGGCCACTGTTAGCGCTAGGCGCCTGGCGGTAGGGTGGTGTCCGCCAGGCGGTGACGGAGAATTACGGGTCCTGTTTGGGTCGCAGCGCCTGGCGGTGGGAGTGTGACCGCCAGGTGGTTTTCTGCCAGTATCCGCCTAGCGGTGTCTAGGCGGTACCAGGCGGTTTGCGTGGCTGTAGAATTGGTTTTTGCTTTGATTGGTGGACTTGAATGACTATGTTCACTTCTTTTGTGCTTGGGCTTGATGGACTAAGTCCAATAGGGGTCTGGGATGTGCTTGAGTGGTTGAACGCATGATGGGCATGGAACTAGTTGAGTTCCCGTTGGCTACTATTGGGCGAGGAGTCCTTAGTATGGTGATTGCATGCGTTGGGTGCACGATGGGCAAGGAACTGTTATGTTCCCGTTGGCTACTATTGGGCGAGGAGTCCATAGTATGGTGATTGTGTGCGTGCCAGGGTCCAAGTCAAGTAAGCTTGGATGTATTACTACAGGCGAGGAGTCTGTAGGGTTGGACTATGAGCAGGATTGGCTTGTAGGGTTGGACCACGAAATGGATAGTTTCGTGGAAGCACAGTGGAAATCCCAGGACCTAGTTTCATGCATGTGACTCAGGAAGGAATCTGAGATCAGGGGTGGATAATTTATAATTAACATATATCAGTAAATTTTTATTGGGATGGGTATCATATTTAATTTGTTTAATATGCATAGCTCACCCTATCTGTGTGTGTATGGCGATGATCGGATGATTTATTATCCGGGAACAGATGATTTGACAGGTGAGCAAGGAGACGCTTGAGACCGGAGAGCGAGATGATATGGGCTTTTTGAAGATTGAGATTTTAATGTTTTTATGTTTTGAACATTAGCCATTTTGGGCTTTTATATTTGTAATAATTTTGACTGCGAACAGTTACAATGTATTAAACTTTGCGATTTTAATTCTCCCGCGTTCTGGGAACATGTGTTAATAAATAACGAATGATTTATTTTCTTTTATTTAATTGCTTATGTTATTATCAAAGTAATATTCCTTAGGGATGTTACACATGTGCAGGATTATGCAAAGATGTAGGTGCAATAGGCAGATGATATGCACTGTAGATGATGGATGAATTGGGTCCTAAAATGCTTGAGATGCAAAATGACTAAAATGAAAAAAAAACTAGGATGCCAATGCAGAATTTAATACAACTATAATCAAATGCAAAACAAACATGAACCAAAAATTGATTTTCAAAGTTAAAATGAGCTACTGCAGGAAAATTAAAATTAAAGCATAAAATCCAAGTGAAGAAATGTAACCAAAGTAAAAATTTGACAGAAATTAATCAACATAACACTTAAACCAGAAACAAGAACAGTGGTTTGCTCATGAGCTCATCTACACTCAAGAAGACATCTCGATAGAGTGTGCCCACTTTGGGGTCACATAGTCCCTAAAAGGAACCATTGATGTGTGCAAATGTAACATCCCGATCGGATATTACTAATTTAAATATAAAATAAAGAAATATGATGGAAACCTCATTTATTATACTTCATTTCCCAAAATGTGGGAAAATTTGAAACATTTATTTCATCGCCAATTATTCAAAAATCCGCCAAAATATAAAAAGTCACATACAAAATCAAAGTTTGATAGTATCAATTATTACAATTCCTCAAAATCTATAAAGCAATAAAACTATGTAGAAAATTTCCAAGATAGCCCATACTTCGACTTTATGGCTCACCAGATCCACCTACAACCTCATCTGCTCACGTGTAACGCAATACACGATCATCGCCAAACACAACTAGATAGGGTGAGCTAACAAAAACATATAATAATTGAAATATATATAAACATACACTCATCAAAGGAATTATATCCTTTGATACAAAGCCACATGGCCACCACCATGATATCCATGTTCTCGTCTGTAGATGAATACCTCAAGATACTCTTGTTGCAACACCTACAAGCCACAACTTGTAGAACACGTGCGGGAAACCTACTATGGACCACAATCCGTAACGCCAGGTGGAGTTCTCAATACGAACATAGTTCGTAATGTCCCAAGACTACCAAAATCGTCAACTATCTACTAAGGAGGGCAATCTTCTGGACCCATCCATACGAGCCATAACTCGCACAATCACATTGGCAACACTCGCCAATTCGAGCCACAACTCAAGGATTCCTCGTGTTCATCTGCCATCTCGAGCTACAACTCAAGAGATGTCATTCCGAGTCATAACTCAAGGAATGCCACATGTTTAACCTCTATCCCGAGCCACAACTTAAGGGATATGTTCTGAACCATAACTCAAGGAACACTCCAGCAAGATGATGTTTAAGGTATCACCAAAGCCTTGTAGAGCACACACATCCAAAGAAAACAAGTGTGTTATCCCTACATTATCGCCTAATGCTGCCTTAGAGCCACCAGGCGAAATCCAGTTCTAGGCTGCTTGGTGGAACTCCTCTACCGCTAGGCGCCTCGTGCCTATGATGGCATTGACTTTACAACTATTGCCTGGTGGGACGACCCTCACCACTAGGCGCCACGCGTCATAACCATCCCCTGGAATAACAACTATCGCCTGACGGTCCAGACCCCACCGCAAGGCGCTATACCAGTATAACAAATTGTATTGTTTTAGGCACAACGAAGTAGATTTTTAATCCTTCTCAAAAGCATTCATGATACATCACATAATTACCAATCCTCATTGAAATCCACTTTAACCCAATGCCACTTATCCGCTACATATTTACCTCACCATCAGTTCATGGGCCTATAAACAAGACATAATTAACTACTTTTCACTCTCCATTAAACGTGAACCAAATTTTATAATTAATTCTTAAACATGTTGCCGCAACACTATATGACTAATGCCATCCCATCCTGTTATCAATCCTCTTGCATTGACGTTCCCAATTATTTTCACCTTCCAATATTTAATTACTCCACTTTGCCAAGTTCTTTTATGATATAAAATATACATATTACCAACTGTTCCATTCACACCTATTTCCCCATTTAATTCCACTGGCATCCCCACTAAAACTCCTTCACTCGAGACTTACATAAATCATCCCTATGCTACTATCACGATATTGCTTGGCGGCAAGCCTAGAGCCGCCAAGCGGTGATCACTTTCTAGAAAAAAAATCCAAATTAATTTTGCACTTGTACTATGTTTACTAAACATGCTTCGCTTGGCAGGCCTTCAGAGCCGCCAAGTGGTTTCTGGAAAATTTCCAGAAACCCGTGAATTCAATAGATAGGCAGGAGCAAAACATCAACCATCATATATCATAGCACAAAATTCCTAACTAACAAAGTAAAAATGAGCAACAGCTCCCCTAACCTGGTATTTCTCGTTCAAATGGAAAGATGCTAGAGTTCCCTTGCACCACAATTGATCAACCTCTATTCCTTCCCTCACCCTTGCAAAAATGCCTGCCTAATTCCAATCCAAGTGATCACAATTTTATAGTCTCAAAATTCCCACTCTCTCCTCCAAAATGCCTCTTAACTATGCTTTAATTATGATTAATGAAAAAAAAAAACGAAATTCAATTCATGGAGGGCTAGGGTTTTCTGACCATTCTCTTTCATGCCAAAATAATTTTAGCAAAAAGAAAGCTCAATTTGTCTCTACCAAGGTTCAAACGCACAACCATCCAAATTCCAAAGCAAATGCACAACCAATTCAACCAATTATTGTTTCGTGATAATTCCTATAAATCTAGGATTTTATTATCACTAATCATGATCAAGAATATTATTAAATAATACACAATTAAAATATCACACAATTTAGCATAAATAAGACTTGATTAATTAAAAGTTAGCATTAATTGCCATAAAGGCTCCCACTACCCTCATTTATCAATTAATTACTTATTTAATTAATTAAATTCCTCAGGTCTTACACTCCCCTCACCTTATAAAATTTTCGTCCTCAAAAATTGAACTTACCCAGAAATAAGTGCGGATAAGACTGTCTCATGAGGTCTTCCATCTCCCATGTCATCTTTTGGGTTGCCTCATCCCAAAGAACCTCCATAGTCCGAATCTCTTTCCTTCTGAGTTGCTTGACTTGGGAATCCAAGATTCTCGCTAGTCCAACTCCCATTGTTAGATCCTCGCGCACTTGGACATCGTCCTCCTCCGGTACATTTGTAGGGTCTGCAGTGTACTTCCTCAATTGTGATACATGGAAGACATTGTGCAGGCTTGCCAAGTGAGGTGGCAAAACAATATCGTATGCTGCTGGACCAATCCTCTTCGTGATTTGGTACGGTCCAATGAATCTAGGAGTCAGCTTCCTAGACTTGATCACCCTTTTGATATCGACTATCAGTGTAACTTGGAGAAATACATGATCTCCAGGTTCAAACTCAAGCGGCCTCCTCCGCTTATCTGCGTATGATTTCTATCGACTCTAAGTTGCTTGCATTTGATCTTGTATTACCTTCACTTTCTAAGTAGTTTGCTGCAAAAATTCTGGTCCAAGTACCACTGACTCCCCAACCTGCTGCCAACATAAAGGACTCCTACATCTCCTACCATACAGAGTCTCAAATGGAGCCATCCCAATGCTGGAATGATAACTATTATTATAAGTGAACTCCACCAATGGAAGTATATCACTCCAAGTACCTAGGTGATCCAACACACATGTCCTAAGCAAATCTTCCAACGACTGAATGGTTCTCTCAGACTGACCATCTATTTGAGGATGATAGGTGTCGCAACCGGAATCACGACGGGAAGGCGAATCGAAAAAGAAAATGGGTTTAAAAAGAGATTGGAGTCACCACCATAATTATTTTTTGGAAAACTATGGAAAACCATAAAAATAAAGCAAGTCTGCAAAAAACCAGATTTTGGATCCGGGAGTCGGTTACGCGTAGGGAAGGTGTTAACACCCTACCGCGCCCGTCAGAGGGTGGTACCTTTAATTAAAAATGCAAAGTTGATGTGATTTTCAAAATATTAATTTTCCCCCAAAAATAATGACACAAATAATACTAAAAAGAAACAAAAATATTTTATTGATTTTTGGGCTCGACAAGGATTGACCTTAGTCCTACGTATTCTCATTTAAAGTGAGAAATCAGGGTTACGTAGTTCTTGAAAAGATATTTAAAAAAAAAACTATTTGGAAAATTATTTTAATTTTTGGAGGTAAACCTGACAAGGACTGGCCTTGCTCCTACGTATCTCACAATGGAGAATCAAGGATCACGTAGTTCTTAAGAATCAAGGGGTGTGTAGAGTAAAATGTGAAACAAGTGTGGTAGGGGTGCGAGGTTAGCAATTATGGAGGTGTATAAAGTGAAAACATGAGTGCAGAGGTTAAGATGGGGGGTGCACGAAGAAGACAGGTTTAAATCTTTTAAAAACCCTAATTAAAACTAAAACTTCCCCTTTTCTGGCAGCTTCTTCCTCCTCATCTTCGCACACCACAACTCCATCACGGTGCTGCCACTGCACATCCCGCGGCCGACGAGACACGCCGCCAGCAAGAACCCAACTTCCCAAATCTTCCCCCCTTCTCATTTCTTCTTCTTGCGTGCGAGGCCATGGCCACCTCTTCTTCCTCGTCGCCGCAGACGGCACCAAATCCTCTCATGGTCGCAAGGCCATGCTTGCCGGAGACTACCGCCACCGGTTTCAGCCACTGTCGGTCCTCCATTCTTTTCCAATCGTTGATTCTCTTCCTCTGCGAGAGAGAAAGGTGCCATAGGATTTGCGACTCGCAACCACCGTGCCGGCCACCGCGACTGGGTCTGCGAGCACCACAAAAGCCAACCCTCTGGCCGTCGGGATCAAGAATGCCTCTATTTGAGACTCCAACTCATTCATCTCACTGTTTTCCGTTTGTCTCACTGTTTTCCATTTGTGTTTGCGTGGATGGGGATGAATGATCGATGGAGGTAATGGAGAGCTCAATGGGATGGGATAGCATGGTTATGTGAATAAAGTGTGTTTGGGGAAGGTGAATTGAGGCTCTTTGTTTTTGGTTATTTGGTGTAGGTAGAAAATGAAGTGTATGCGTGGGAGAGAATCTGTGTTGCGTAAGAATATTGGGGTGGAGTGAAAATGAAAGGATGATGGATTATGGTGGTCGTTGGAAGAAGGTTGGGGAAGATGAAGGTGTTGTTTTCTTTTTCTATTTTTTAGAGAACAGAATGAAGGAAAGCCCCCTGAGTGAAGAAGGTGAAGGTCTCTTGAATGAAGGGATCTTGATGATACTTGTTGTGTCTGCTCCGATCATTTCCTACCTCGAGACGTGAGATAAGGCTGAAAGCAGATGTTGCTTCCTGCTTTTTCCTTGTTCAGCGATCATGTCCATAGCCAGCTAGCTACCATCCCTACCTATCAAAGACCTTAGATCTTACGTTAACCTCTTCTCCTATTTTTTTTATTTCATTTTTTTTACATTTTTTTATATACATATTTTTTGAAAAAGGAATAAAACAAAATAAAAAAATAAAAAAGTAAACAAAATATGATTAAAATAATAATAATAAATAATAATAATAATAATAATAAATAAAAATAAAAATAAAAATAAAAAAGGTATTACCTGGACAAAATTGGGTGTTGACAACTACCCCTCTTTACTTAGATTTTATTAGATAATATGAAGATGTGACATTTCAAGGAGGAATAATTTTGTCTGAATTTTGTCTGAATTTTAAGGAGGAAGAGGATGAATAGAAACCAACTCAAACGGGTGCGATGACCAATTCCGTGAAGAGGGTCATGATATGGAAAGTAAAAAGAGACTCAACCATTCCATAGGAGAGGGTCCTAATGTAACATAGAAATCAATGATTATTGCCTTGCAGAGGGCTTTGATGTAAATATAAGGATATCAATGACCATTCATTGGAGAGGGCCTTGATGTAAAGAAAGAAAACAATGACCATTCCATCGAAGAGGGTCTTGCTGTAAACATAAGAAAATCAATGACCATTCCATCGGAGAGGGCCTTGATGTAAACATAAGAAAATCAATGACCATTCCATCGGAGAGGGTCTTGATGAAAGGAAAGAAAATAATGACCATTCCATCGGAGAGGGTCTTGCTGTAAACATAAGAAAATCAATGACCATTCCATCGGAGAGGGCCTTGATGTAAACATAAGAAAATCAATGACCATTCCATCGGAAAAGGCCTTGATGTAAAGAAAGAAATCAATGACCATTCCATCGGAGAGGGTCTTGATGGAAGGAGGATGTGGACTTGACCAATTCCAAGGAGGGGGTCGTTGTCCGAAAGGAGAACACAAGAGTTGACCATTCCTAAGGAGAGGGTCGCGAGATAGGCTTAGCGGGCCAATTGAGATGGGCTTTGTGGGCTAGATTAAGCTAGGATTGGAGGCCAATACGAAACTAGACTTGGTGGGCCAGTACAAATTTGGGCTTGGTGGGCCAGTACGGAACTGGGCTTGGCGGACCAGTACAAAACTGTGTTTGTTGGGCCAATACGAAATTGGGCTTGATGGGCCAATACGAAACTGGGCTTGGTGGCTAGTACGAAACTGGGCTTGGTGGGCCAAACAAAACTGAGCTTGAAGGGCCAGTACGAAACTGGGCTTGGTGGGCCAGTACGAAACTAGGCTCAGAGGATATATAGGTCTTTGAAGATGATCCTTAATTTGAGAAAACTTAAGATGATTTTGTAGATTGATTCCTTCAGAAGAAACAATGGTTGAAGATGTATGATGCATGAAAATGTTTGCATGTTCATGATGTCAAGGTTTTTGCTTTTCGAATTTGGTGTCAACACACGGGATGATGATATGACATGCAAATGGTTATGCATGATAGAAAGCATGTTTTCTTATTTTTAAGCACAAGGAATCAAAACATTATTGTAGAGATCAAGATCATGAAATGCATGAATGCATGATGAAAAACTTGTTATGCTTTGCATTTTGAAAATTTTTGCTAGAGTCAATTGTTCTCTTTTCAATCATCAAACTCATTGTTGTGGAGATATGTAGGATGCAAATCGACTTATTTTGAAATGGAGTAATGATTGCAAGAGATAGTTGACCATGCGTTCAAACATTGGTAGCCATGTTTTCAAAGAGAAGAAAGAAGTCGTTGAAACTTTGACAGAATGTTGAAACCCCAACTTAATAAGGAGAAAAACAAGATGTAGAACCTTGGCAAAGCGTAGGAACCTTAACTTAGACAAGAGGGACAAGATGTCAAAACCTTAGTGCAAGGATCAGGGTGTTGTAACCCCGATATGTAGGAGAAACAAGGTGTCAAAACCTTGGTGCAGGGATCAAGGTGTCGTAACCTCAATATGCAAGAGAGACAAAAAGGTGTCAAAACCTTGGTGCAGGGATCAGGGTGTCGTAACCCCAATATGCAAGAGAAACAAGGTGTCAAAACCTTGGTGCAGGGATCAAGGTGTCGTAACCTTGATATGCAGGAGAAAACAAGGTGTCAAAACCTTGGTGTAGGGATCAGGGTGTCGAAATCCAGATATGCATGAGAAAAAAAAGGTGTCAAAACCTTGGTGCAGGGATCAGGGTGTCGAAACCCAGATATGCATGAAAAGTTGAATGCTTGATGAAAACAATGTTGGTTGTGTTTTGTCCTTTGATTATTCTATGCAAGTATGAGCCAACTGTTTCATTTGTAATCATCAAACTCATATTTATTTTCAATGTTTCATGAAAGTGAGGAATGTCACATTTATCGAGGTCTAACATCTGAAATGA
>Ga0214543_1002301_pt1 | contig 37525 bp, 16 predicted proteins | sample CNSS2metaG_FD_160094 | JGI IMG/M metagenome (GOLD analysis project Ga0214543, IMG submission 160094) | Root nodule microbial communities from cowpea collected in UCLA plant growth center, Los Angeles, California, USA - CNSS2 | ecosystem: Host-associated > Plants > Roots > Nodule | place: USA...
TATATATATATATATATATATATATATATATATATATATATATATATATATATATATATATATACCCATTACTTGATGAAGATGAGAATGAGACAAAAACTTTATACTTACTTGATAAAGAACTTGAATGAATATGAACTTTTACTTTAGGACGTGGATGTGTATGAATTTTTAAATGTGACTGAGATAATGAAACTTGTCCATTTAGTGCCTTGTTACCATTACTAACGTAATTACCCAAAATTTTAAGACAAACAATTAATATTGCTTAATTATCATACAATCCCTCCAACAATAATAATTATGTGCCTACTAATTCACATTATAATTTTTAATAATAGAATTGATTTTTATAAACTGAACTCAAAATGCAACCATCCATAAATTTGAGACAAACATTTAATATTGCTTAATTATCAATCAGTCCTGCAACATTAATAATTATGTGCCAACTAATTGCATTATAATTCTTAATAATAGAATTGAGTTTTGTAAAATGAAATCTATAATAAAAAATTCATCTATAACATGTGAGTGAGATACCGACTCAATGTGAATGAGATACTAGTTGAGTTAGGATAGTCTTACTCCCAAAGTCCTCTTCAATGTACCTTTAAACTTAACCTATATTAGCATTTTCCTTAGAAAATACTAACTTTACTATCACACGCACTAAAAACTTTACATATACACATACACTAGCAAACATAAATTTATACAATCATAATTATCTTAGGTAGCTTATAAGAAAACTATTTAGCAACACTATAAGTCATTTCTAATTACACTTTATAACAATCATATGGGCATATCACAAATCTCAAAATACAAATACCATGCCACATTCTATAATACATTATTGTAATACAAACATTCAATCAAACATATTCATAACTTTTGTAGCAATATTCTAAAGTTCGCATGTTTTTAATTTCTTTAAACTTAAGTGTTCAATTACTGTAAAAATTATTGTACCACCCAAAAACATCCAGTCCTACAAATCCAAACAATAGTCTTACCATAATAACATCAAAGTTACACTTATTCCTTTCTCATCTTATAGGCTAACTCTTCCATACATATGAAATTTCACGCTAATAAATTATCAACCACGCTTAACTATCAATTTTTTTTTCTCATAAGTCAATTTCTCTTGTAATCACATTCATAACCACTCCATTTAAAAAAAAAATTAATCTATCCAAAACTATAGTTTCTCAACACAATTTCATAATTTCACCGTTCAAATAAAATCACCCTTACCATAAAGATTATTTCCAAATTTCAACAAACATATAAAGACAACATTCACACCATAGATTTCTAAATTCAACCATAAGACCTTAATTTTTTTTAATTAAATTAGCTTCTCCTACGTGATAATGTTTGTCTAGTTTAGTTCTCTCCTTTAAACAATGTCACATGTGAAAAACATTTTATTTACATAATCAAAGACCCAATCGACGATCAAGGAACAATTTTAGTATCTCTGTCGGAGGAGATTTAAAAAAAAAAAAGAAGGAAAACACCATGTAGTGAGAAAAAAAGAGTTGCATGCAGAGACGAGAAATAAATGGCAAAATGGCAGAAAATGAAATTACCTACAATGAGAGATCGATTAGAGGTTTTAATAGAGTTTTTCGCTTACATGACTCCATTCGTGTTGGATTTTTATAAAAGCATGTGAATGTGTTAGGGATTTGGAAGAAAAAAGGAAGATGATCGATGAAAAATTAATGTTTGAGATAAAAGGCTTTTCTGAAAATTTGGGATTGTCGGGACGAGTTAATTTACCATTCTTAATGTATGGACATATTTTCATCTGTTTAAAGCAAAAATTCATAGACTTAAACTACATTCTTTTTATGACAAATTATGTAATAGTATTTTGTGAGATGCTTATCGTTACAAAAATATCATTTTCCATATAATTTGACACATTTTAAATGTTTTTTTTTATGAAATTTATTAATAATGGCATAATAAAAGATGATATTATTCATCCCAAAATTTATCAGAATTATTTATTAATTAATTTTTATCACAACCATTATAATTTTATGGGGTTAAATATGTTTTTGGTCCTTTAACTTTCAGTAAATTTTGGAATTAGTCTATATTGAAACTTTGAACTAATTTAGTCCTTCATCTTTTGAAATACGTGGATTTGGTCCTTTTAATCAAATTTTGTTAAGTTTATTTGACATTTCAAACGTGTTTCACAATAGTATTTGACTTAACATTAAAGCAAAAATATGTCAAACAGTATAAACAACTCAAATACAATCCTAAAATGTGTACAAGATATCAAATAAACTTTACAAAATTTGATTAAAAGACTAAATCCACGTATTTCGAAAGATGAGGGACTAAATTGATCCAAAGTTTCAAAATGGACTAATTCCAAAATTTATTGAAAGTTAAGGGACCAAAAACATATTTAACCCTAACTTTATGTAGTATGTATATAGTTTGCGTCAGCTATGTCGTGACCACAAACTGTGGTAAATAAAAAAAATATATATATAGTGCTATTATATTGGTAATATCAACTTTCTTTCGTAACAAATTCCACAATCTTATAATTAAAATGTACCGTACTTATCTTGGTTTAATAAATATATTATAATTAATTTGTCGTTTTCATTTTCGTGAAATCACTAGTCAAGTTTCTCCGTGAAACGATTATTAGTATGAGAGCCTCTGGAAGGCTAAAGCACAAGCCACCACCGAAGGAGAACGAAATTTTTGCTCCATACTTAGAAATGATAACAGACAAGAAGAAATGAAGACCCACATATTGGAACTGTTTTCTGTCTAAGAATGCACTTCAAAAATCCAAGAAACTGCACCAATATGCAACATTGACATTACTTCCACTACTATCAATCTTTCTTTTGACATGTATTCGATATTGTTTTTATTGATGTCCACCACATGCAATCTTTGTCACGCGGCCACTACCACAGCTTCCACCAAAATTCTAATCTTCAAGAAAAAGCCAACACCACCCCACCCAACAACATATGTGCTTTACGCAATATACATATATAGTATCGTCAATCTCTTTGTCAATCTCTTTACTTAATGGATATATCAACTGTAATACACAAAGTGCTACGCATATGCAGTTAGCTCAGAAATTTAAACTAATCTAGTGCAGAAAATACAACACTCTAGTGCACTGCTATCAAACACAATGCAGACTAAGCATCATGTGTTATCATATATATATATATATACATGATTTGTTTTACATATACACTAAGAAAGGAAGGCATTTGGAGATCTAGACATCATCACCTAGTTCTTAGTGTATGTTTATAACTTTAGTGTCTTTCATAAGACAATGCATTCTTAGATTTAAAGAACTATAAGTATATCAACCACAAATAATAAAGCGTTAAACATTTAAAATTATTTTATTATTTAATTATTTTTTAACTTTTTCTCGATTAAATAAATTATCAATTACAGTATAATCCTTATGAACAAATTTATTCTTTAAATAAAATAGAACTACATTAATAAATTTTGATGTCAGAATTTATTTATTTTATAGATTAACATAGAAATCAATATAAATACAATGAAATCAAGGATAATTAATTACGTTGTCGAAAGGGGTTGAAGTTTCTAAATTGTATGGAAACCTACGTGATACATGAAAAGTCAAATAAAAAATTTGACCATTATTACACCACATTTTATATGCTCTTAATTGGACAATAGCCTGCTTAAACCAATGAGGCATTTCATGCTTGAGTGCTCCAATAATGAAGAAACATTTTCCAAAAATAAGTCAGCTAAGTGATTAAGAACTTTCAGTTCGAGTAATTATATGTGTGATAGACACGAACTGGGACTAAGTTATTTTACGTACTAGTGTTATCAATAATATGTTTCTGGATTGCATGGAGTGCAAACAAATTTGCTGGGAAAATAGAGGTGGGGACAAATTGCACTTGAAGGGAAATCAAAGTTGCAGGTCTTGTCTTCATTCATCATCATCATCACTGTGGCCTAACCTTTGCAGCTTTGTGGAAGGGTTACGGGTGGGGACTATATTGTACTTCATTTAGGTTTGTGAATGGAATACACGAGTGTTCCCGGTGCTATGAGAAGGGTATAAAAGGGTGGTGTAAGGTAAGTGCTATGCATTGTGATGTGGGAAAACCAAAACATGGGGTGTGTGAGGAGTGTGTTTGGGGTGTTTCTGGTGACTGTTGTGATTGTAGGGCCTTGTTCAGGTAATGTGAGAAATGATTTTCATGAATTAAAGGGTGGCAATGGCATGGCCAACTCTACCGCTGAAGTTTCTCGTGGTTTGGTGGGAGATGTTGGTGTGAGTGGGACGAACTCGTCGGAAGTTTTATTAGGTGAAATGAAGTTCAGTGGGGGGAACGGTGGAAGAGGAGGAGGTGGTGGCGAGGGTGGAGGAAATGGAGGTGGAGGTGGAGGAGGAGGAGGAGGTGAACATAAAGGACGAAAAAGAAAGGGTGGAGGTGGGGGTGGAGGAGGTTCAGGTGGTGGAGGAGGAGGAGGAGGAGGAAATGGACAAGGTCATGGATGGGGTGAAGGAAGTGGTGGAGGAGGGGGTGGAGGAGGAGGAGGTGGGGGTGGTGGAGGAGGGGGAGGTGGTGGTGGAAGTGGGGGAGGGGGAGGAGGAGGTGGTGGTGGTGGTGGTGAGGGTTGGGGTTGGGGTGGAGGAGGTGGTGGAGGAAATGGCAGTGTGAGATGTTGGGTGTGGGGATGTGGTAAGAAGAAGTTACAAGAAAGGAATGGAATCAACAAATTCTAAGGGATAAGGGTTAATTGCTCTCTTGAATGACCAAAGTATTTGTAGGTGTGGCTTTGTTCTGAATAAACTGTGTTTTCTCTACTTAATTACTATGTTATATGACCTGTGCCAATAAAATTTCTATGAGTTGAAGTTTCCCTAATATTAGTTATTTACATTTGGTGAAAAACCTAAAATAGGGAAGAGTGAGATATGTCTTGTTATACAAAAATTTTGTATGCTATTTCCATCATAATAAAAGACTAATTTTGATTGGTTTTGGGTACAGTATTCTTCATCTTTCAATCATGCTAGATGTTTCACATTCGGATAGAATTCCGCTCTTTCAATCATGAATAAGAATGATCCAACCATAACTAGTTGTCTCGCTATTGCCCGTCATGTTCACGAGGAACCTCATAATAAACTAAAAAGACCTTTACCAATGATTGAATAAGTTTTTTTTAACCAACAATTTTAGATAATTTTCAGTTGTTTGCAATTTGAATAGGAAAATTCAAATTTGAAAGTGTAGTTCTTCTGACATCATTTTTCAATGGCATCTAACACCCGTTTCAGGTCTTTCAGATCAGTTAGTAACTCCTTGAGTCTCGTTTTGTCAGCCTAATAACAAGATGATCAATCTAATTGTAAACTCAATACAAGAACCAGGCAGCATCAAACGATTAATGTGTAAATCTCCATTCCTTATGTATTAAAGCAGAACTGCTAGAGAAAATGTGACAATCAACAATCCTCTAGTGAACTATTAATCTATTTGGGCAAGTTTATCCATAAGCACTTGAAAGATTTTTTTTTAAATTAGCTCTGCATAAGGTAATTTGTAGAGAATTTCTTGTATAGTTTCTCTATTTTATTTTGTGTTTCTTCTCTAAAAAGTGTTTTTGAAAAAACTAGTTGAGTCAGATGAAATGTATATCAAGAAAGGCAAAAGGAAATTCTATGGTGGAGAAATATGAAGAATTCAGAACCACCCTTTTCTTTGAATTAATAGAACTTAATCATAAGTTTGAATCTATAACTTAATTCTCAAGTTAGTTAGTTGATAAATACATAGTTGTATCCTACTTATATACCATCATTTAACACCGACTCTCTTGTTGCTTGCTGAACTATATTTTTTCCCTACACACAAGGAGATTCTTTTGGGCCAATCTTAAAGCATGAAATAACTCACTAGTGCATTTTAGACTTTTTACATTGCAGTATATACCTCAGTTCTTGAGCAACCGAAGCATATAAACATGCGATGGCATTTTTGAAATTAAATTCAACTTTTATGCCTCAATTATGATTTTAACCGAGGCATATAGCTTCAAAATTTTTTACAATTCCCACTATTTTTGAATTTAAAAATTATAAGATAGTTTTATGCCTCGGGTACTCTTCAACCGCGGCATAATATGCTTTCTGCTTCAGTCACTTTTCACCTGATGCAGCTAAGTTGCAGTATTTTAATATTTTTTTCATTTACCTCACTGAATATGCCTCAGTTCTAATTGAACCGAGATAGCAAAACCTTTACGCTTCAGTCAAACTGCCAACCAAGGCATATTAGCTTTATATAATAATAATAAAAAATTAAAGAGGCAATATGAAGTGGGGCTTCGTAGGGTTAAAAAACCCCAAACCATTCCACTGCACAACGTCGTCCCTTCTTCTTCTTCGAGAATCCAGCCACTGCGCGTCGTCCCATTCTGCCTCCATCGTTGTTGCACCGCCGTCGCACCATTGTTGCACCGTCGAAGAGGCATTTCCGGTGCCAGGTGTTGAAGATCTGGGTCGAAGTCGAGGCTGTTGCACGCGGGTGGTGCGCGTTGTGGTTCCACTTCCACCAGGCAATGCTGATTCCGGGGAGAACGTTGCCAGAAAGGATCTGCACGGCGCGGTTAAGGTGGCGGTTGAGCATGACGTTGTAGTGGCCAAAGTCATGGCCAATGCAGAACCACGTCGAATAGCAAGTGAACGAACGTGCTGCGGAGAATGCAAGGAGGAGGGCGATGGCGGACCAGAACCACTTCTTCTTCTTGCATCTTGCTGCTCCAACAATGGATCCACCAACCTTTATTATTTTTTATATATTGCTGTCTGCACAAATTGAAAGGCCTTAGGTTGACGCCTCGTCATCCTTGTCGAGCTCGAGCTTTTCCTGGAAGAGGGACTCGAGAGCAGCGAGAGCGGAAGGGATTAGGGTTTACACATTTTTTTTTATTTCTGATACACAATAGGCCTCGATTTGACAGAAACCGGGGCAGTAACAACTTAATATGCCTCGGGTTCATAACTGAGGCATAAAGAACTAGCTTTTTATCTCGGTAGTATATGCCTCGGTATTTAACCCGAAGTCAAAAGGTGAAAATAATCGTTGTCATTTCCCTTCCCTGCACTAGTGACTCCTCCATTCTCATCTTCCTTTTACACAAAACTCAAATTGTTATTAACCTTCCTAAGCAAATTTCTCACACTTGAACCAATGAAAATAATACGTCTTGAAAAGTCTTACAACATCTAGGATTAACTAGGGAATAGATGTTTGTGACTATATAATGGTCTCTAAATCAATGGTGTTTATTATCCAAAGTCAAAGAACTTCGAGTTAGTGTTTGACTTTTCTTATACTCTTGTACTAGGGTGTTGTGAGGAGTAGTTAAATTATTGCTCTAGATAGTGTAAGTGTACTTGAGATCAAAGGGTTCATAGTGTTTTATGTGTGTTGTAAAAATTTTTACATAGTGATTATTTTCTAGTTGTCTTTGGACAATGGTTGTGGTTTTTTCTCTGCTTTTGGAATTTCCACATCATATTCTTGTATTCCTTATTTTTATCTTATTTCTATGTTAATAAGGTGATTTAAGGTGATTCTTGAGAGTAAAGACGATAACGTCTTAATTGATGATGCGTTTTTTCTAACACTCAAAACTAGCTTTACTATTGATTCTTAAGAGAGATTTGCGTGTAGTAAGCTTACAAGAAAATGAGTTGAAAATTATGTGTTCTCCTTCTAGAGATTTCTCATTTAAATAATAATAATACAATCTCTATAATATCATAGCATTAATATGATATAAATGTTAATCCTAAAACTAACCTATGTAATAGTAATATAATTGTAATTGTAAAATTATGAACTAATTTACACTAGTAATAGATAATATTCTATCAATAAATTCCAAATATTTGACCAAATCAAATTTTTGATATCCCCCTTAAATTGATGGTCGTAAGTCAACAATCAACAATTTCCTAATTAGAAATCATTGGAATTTGATGAATATATTAGAAAGTTGAACCGGTGTAGAGAAATATGACAAAGTCATAATTTAACAATCATAGGCTTTCTTGATTAAGTGACAATCTACCTATATGTGCGTGATTATTTCATGATATAGAGGATTTGCTACAATTTGTATGGAACTTGTGTTGTCAATATGATAGAGTTGGTCTTGTTATTATAAGATGCCAAGTTTTGAAAGAACCACACAACTAAATCATCTCATAACATGTTGTAGACATTGCATGATATTTTACTTCAGTAGGAGATTTATACATTGAGTCTTGCTTCTTGCACTTCCAGGAGATCATACAATTGCACTTCCAGGAGATCATACAATCGCCTAAAAACATGCACCAACCAGTTGTAGTTTCTCTTGTGTCGGGGCATCTAGCCTGATTGGCATTATTAATGTCAATCTTTTAATAGTCTAGCAATTTTGTGTTGTGATGTTAAGCTTTTCTATACTTTTAATAGTTCAGCGATCATGTGTTCAACTAATTTGTGTATGGATAAATAATGTTAAATTAAAGAAGTGTTGTATGTAAGAAGTTGATAGGTCTTTTAAGGGAGGATTATCATGAAGATACAATACTAATGAAATATGAGCTCAACCCACACATAAGGGATTGACACCACTTTTAACCAAAACCCTTAAGTTAATAGATTTAAGGGTTTCCATCTTTATACGGTGCTCAAATTTCTCATTTTTATATGGAACTTATAATCACATGGATTTTCAACAAAAGCTAAGTTGGGATTAACAATTACTCATCATAGCTTAATTTAGAACATAAAGCAAAGGGGGGTAAATGGCGACACCAACAAAAAGAGTTATTTTGATCTAAATACACATGGCTAAATCAGAGTAGTAAGGACATTTAAAATCCAACATTAGTAGGCTTTACTTGAGTTAGTAAGGATAATTGAAAAAAGGGACGAAGGAAAGAATAACATGTGGGTATTTAAAGGGTACAATAACTATTGTCTTGACAAACATCTCTGTGTTGGTCCCTACGTCAAGAACAACAATAGAAATACTATGTTATACAACAATAAGAAAAAGTATGAGAAGTGAAGACATTAGATAAATTAGAATTTAAGGGTTTGAAAACTAAAAAGAATTTGTGTGGTTTGTAAACTGAAAATGGGTAGCAACCAATGGAGATGACTTGGTCATTGGATAAGTCTGGTCTCATTGAGTGAATTAATTTGGTAAGAGCTCCTAGTACCTTATTGTTGGACAAGTCAAATCCCTCAATGAGCAAAATTTATTTGATAAAGATTCAGAGAGCTCATAGGAGATTGGTCGCTAATAGAGTATGGTCTCGCTAGACGAGCTTTAGTTTTAAAAAAACTCCTATAGTTGTCTTGTTAGGTGAGCAGGGGAGCTTGCTGAGTGAGAAGTGATATTTTTGAGAGAGTATAATAAATGAAATTAATTTCAAAAATGTGTTTAAATGTTCTAGGTTTTATCAATGATTAATTGTGAGGTATAAGAATACATGTATGCTTGATGGTGGTGTGTGAGATTGAGTAGAGTTAGGGATTAAACCACAATCTACTATTTATGTGTGTGTAGCCAAGTAAGATCAGGGGTGTAGCCATAATCTATTAATTGTATATGTATGAGGGCAAGTAGAGTCACGACGTGTGGCCATAATTGAGTTGTTGATATAATAGGTTATGCATGGAATGGTGATTTTATAAGAGATTATATTGACTCTATTAATATTGGATTCACATAGAAGAAGATATTAAGTCTTGAGAGTTGATAGAGGTTCCTAAAACTTGGAGTACAATGTCTAAAAAAATCGTATCTGGTAGCTTGTAAGGTATTTACCCAATCATATGAAAAGGACTTAGTTCTTGACGTATAACTCTTTGTGAGCGAAGATAGTATGAAAGGTGCATGATCAATGAATATACTTAATGCACGAATTCCCTGGAAGCATAGCCAAGGTTAAATGATGTGGTTATTGAATGATATTAATTAGATGATGAATGAGGTGTGAAAATGTGTTAAATTTTGATTTTATAAGTGTATGGTAATTTTAATACATTACTAACTAACCCTATTGTGGTTTACATTATCTTTAATATGTGATAATCATCTATTATACAAGAACATATAATATTTTAGGTGACCGTATTTAACAATGATATACTAAATAATGATAATAATAATAATTATATATATATATATATATATATACTATTTGATATGAAAATATGATAATTTTATGTGGGTGTGGATGGGGTGTGTGCATGGGTGGGGTGAGGTGGGAGTTGGTGGGTCTACGGTGGGTGGGGTGGTGTGGGCATGGATGGGTGGATGTGAAAGCAGGTGGATATAAAGCTGGGTGTGGGTATAGATAGGCGGATGTAAATACGGATGAATGAAATAGATAGAATGTTTCTAGAAATTGAAATTTTCAATAACTATTTTGAATTATAAAAAAATGAAGTTTTATGTTGTTTCAAATTTAATTTATGTATTTTAGATCATAAAGTTTTTAAAATAAATTAAAAATATAGAGATGTATAACTATCAAAAATATATAATTACCTTACGTAAATATTCCATTCAATAATTAATCACATTCCAAATTACTATTTTAGGCTATTTCCTTATTTACAACTACTTTTATCAAACATAACATCAATTTTAAAGGGTATTATCAATTACACTGAACTCAATTATGAGTATTCACCTTTAAAACGTAATATATAAATAAACCTAAAGTCATATCTAATATTATATTTACTTTATAGACCATGCAACTTTCAACTAAATAAATTTCTAATATTTTTAGACTATGCATACACTAACCTTAGAAGCTATACAACTTTAATTAGTAAATTCCTATATTGAAAATTTCTTTCTAAACGAGTCTGTATATGAATTAAATCGATACGAAGGATGCTAAGCCATGTAATATTATGTTTTCCGAAAGAATTCATAAAATCTCCCTTCTTCAACTTTATTTATTAACAATAGTATTCCAAGATTTCTATAGATGTGTGTATCAGTTGGTTATGTTTGGTTTACAGAGGGGATATTGGGAAGATACAATACTAATAAGATCTGAGTCCCACCACATAAAGCATTGACACCACTCTCAATCCACAACCTTAAGACAATGAATTTATAAGTCTTTTATTCTTATATACTGCTCTATTTTCTCAATTCTAACAAATTTTGACCTTTGTGTTTCACATACCTTCTTTTAATATAAATTTCTATCCTCTATTTATTTAATGAATTATTATTTCAAAAAAATTACTTAATTTTAATTACAAATTTAGTTTATTAAAGAGTGAATTTGATTTTAGTTTTTCAAATTTTAAAATATTTTTTAATTTCTCAAATTGAGTATTGAGGGAATGAAAAACGTTTTTTTTTTTAATTTAAGAACTAAAATATGAATTAAATATTGTATTTATTTTTACACATTTCTTATCATAAAAACTATATTATGAAGAAAATTATCCATTAATAAATGTAAAGGAAGAATTAACCTAAATGGAATTGTAATATACACCACCACCCTAATCCAATACATAAACCCAAGTAAAAAATTGTATCATAGCCCAACATTAACATGCCCAGAATATAAGATGCAGCAACTAATCAAACCTAAATTACGGGTGTGTAGAAAGTAAAATATACACATGGGCTCAAGTTAGGGTATGCTCAAGTTAGGGGCTTTTCCCTACACCTCCAAAGACTTCTACTGCACCCCAAATATTAATTGCACAGTCTATTTTACCCTTCTGACTCACCTCTCTCTTAAGTAGGTAAAAGTAATTAAAATATTTACTGAATTAGGTGAATTGAAAGTTTTGTATATAGTGAATGCATGTTTGTGAATGGTTATGAATGGTTGATTTGTGTTTGAAGATGCTGATAAACAATTAGACAATGATAGATAACGAGATCGAAAAAAGAAAAAAACTTAGAAAGCATACACCCGGCTTTCGACATTCAGTTATGCACAAAAAGGATTTAGAAATCCGGTACAAAAATTAAACGGATTTTGGTATCTGGTTTTACACAAAACGAATTTGTACACATACATTAACGGATTTAGAAATCCGGTTAAAAATTTAAACGGATTTTGGCATCCGGTTTTCTATGTACACGTACACCGACTTTCGAAATCCGGTTAACCAAAAACTGATTTAGAAATCCGCTTCCCAAATTACACGGATTTCGATATCCGATTTTTATGAAAATGGTTCAATTGTTAAAATTTTAAATTGTTTATATTTTTTGTGATTCATTATATATTTTATTTAATTTATATTTCTTTTTCCAACTTTTAAAAATAAAATATTTCGTTAAATCTTTAATTATTTATTTTTAATACAAACCAAACTTCCAGTAGTAATGATACCCACGGTGAAATCGAAATTCGGTATTTATTTTGGATTTTTTTTATTTAGCTTTAGGTATAATATTTTATTTATTTAACGTATTTGTTTTATATTTTTATTTTTAATTTTATTAATTGGTTGAAAATTTAATTTCCTTTTAATTTAATGTTAAATAATTTTTTAATAATTTTTTATTTGTTATTTTTTAAAATGTTATATTTAATGTTTATTGTTTTAATAATATTTTTTTTTATGTTTTGTTTATTTTTTAAAGTTTTTTTATTGTGTATCATATAATTTTACTACCGGAATTGGAATGTTGGTATACAAATATCAACCGGATTTCCATTGCTGATATATAATTTTACTTAATATAGTTATATATATAATATAAACAATTTAAAATTAAATAATTAATATATAAATATAAAAAAATTGAAATTAAATTTTATAAATAAAATCAGATAAATAAATAAAAACATCAAAAGCTAACAAATAATAAATAACTAAAAATAACTTTAAAATAATTAAATATAATTAATCTAGATATTATAATGACAAATATTTTAAATAATAATTTATCATTATTAATTAAAAATTAACAAAGTAAAAATAACTATAAAATATGTAACTAAAAAATATATGAAAAATAAAAATAAAATTAAAGTAATTAAATGAATAAAAAAATTAACAAATTAAAAAATAAAAATAAATACATAAAAACTGAAGTTTAAAATTCAAGAAATAATAAATATTAATAAAATATATTCTAAAAACAATTAAACAATAACTAAATAATATTAATCAAACTAAAATTAAATTTTATATGTAAAATAAATAAATAAAAAAATTAACGGAATTGAAATGCCGGTACACAAATATTAATTTTAAATAAAAAAATAGTTAACGTACTGGATTTCTATCACCGGTATATAGTTTTATTTAATATAGAATAAAAATTAAATAATTAATATATAATATAAAAATTTTGAAATTAAATCTTATAAATAAAATTATATAAATAAATAAAAACATTAAGAGGTAACAAATAATAAATAAGTCAAAATTATTCAAAAATAATTAAATATTATTAATCTAGATATTATAAAGTAAAATATTTTAAATAAAAAATTATCATTATTAGTTAAAAATTATCAAAGTAAAAATAACTACAAAATTTAAAATAATAAAAATTTATTTAACCTACTTATATAAAATATAAATAATCTAAAATTAAATAATTAATACATAAATTATAGAATAATAGAAATTAAAACTTATAAACAAATGAATAAAAAAATACGAAAATTTAAATCATCAGTGGACTATCAATGCTGGTTAAAAAGTAAATTTTTAATTTCTTAATCGAGCTTCGATTGTCGGTAGAAAATTAAATCGGCCTTCGAATGCCGGTTGAAAATTAAACCGGGTTTCCAATGCCAGTCCACAAATAAAATGGAGTTTGAATTCCGTTTAATCACTCACTGGATTTCAAATGCTGGTGCACCATGGGTTACGAAAGTTAAAGTTTTTACCAGGTTTAGAAAGCCGGATAAATATTTTACCGTGTTTCGAGACCCGTTCTACCCAAATCCGTTTTTAACTTCTAAGGACGATGCTATAAACGATGTTACACGATATATTTTTTCCATGTTCAAACAATAAGCATATTCATTCACATCTCCAAGTATATTCAAACAATAATCATAAATACAAGTATATTCAAACAATAATCATAAATAGAAGAATAATTTATCACTCTTGGAAAAAGAAAGAACCTTTCCTTGCAGATCTTCAGTGCAGTGGCTGGTGTGGGTTTGGATGCAAAGGGTCTCTCCTAGCAACAGAAGCTTTGCTTTCAATTTGGGGGTGTGAGATTAATAAAGGTAACTTTTATTGAAGAGAAAGTGGAGGAGGGATTTATGACAGCCGTGAGTTAAGAGCAGAGAATCTTTTTTAACTTTTTTTTTATCGTTGAACAGTGAAAGGTTCAGAGGGATATTATTGGAATTTTGAAATTTTTGGAGGTGTAGTAGAAGTCTTTGGAGGTGTAGGGAGAAGCCCCCTTTTTCATATGATATTTTTTAAAATATAAATTTTGAAAATTATAAATCTTAAAATGAATAAAAATTATTTGCTAAAATAAATATTTATTATTTTTTCCTAATTGTCAAATATGTTGAAGTTTAATTTCAATAATAAAAAACTTAACTATTTACCGTTTTATTTGTTTTAAGTGATTAATGATCATGTGGTGTAAACAGCTTCTTAGTTTTGTCATTCATTCACAATTTGTCATTGATATGATTTTAAGATAATTATTATAGAATGAGTAAATTTATCATATATGATAGTTTGTCATTAGAAAAGGGTGTACCATTATTTTACTGTGTCAATTCATAACTTCTATATGGTGATTTAGAACTGGCGAGAAGAAATGATTTCACTATAGTAATACTTTTGTTCAATATGCGAAAGTTAGATTCCAACATTTTCAATGAGAACAATCTTGTAAAGATAGTTGAAAAAACATTTTTGAACAATGATGTTGTTTTTCTACATGTTATCAAATTTGGGTGGAATACTTTCGAAATGAGACTTTCAGAAATTGAGTTGATAATTTTGATTAAGTCAATAAGAATTTAAAGGAAATAGTTAAATATAGAATAATAATATAAAAATGAGTAAAGAAATAAAATTGACTAAGTTTGGTATCTCCGATTTGAACCCATGGATAAAGAGTATATTTAGTTAGTTTTAAAATTATTTTTGACCCCCTATATTCTATAGCAATTATGTCAAGTTTTTCCCCACTTATTTTTAATTTAACGTGATTCTTATGTTTTTTTTAAGACTTAATGTGATCCTTGTAGTTTAGAGGATTATATGAGCTGACATCTATTAATACAATTATGCATTCTTTTTATGTGTTTATTATCTAATCCTACGAACAAAACAGTGGTATCAGAGTTGATAGTTAAAATCGACTCAGATGAATGCAGTCCCTATATGGAAAGTCTTCTTAGCAAGGCTTTCAGGTAAGCGTGTTCCGTTAAGATGAACGACAGTACGAAAAGGGGTACTCGTTGTTGGGAATAATGTTTTTGCTAGAAGGGGAGTGCACCAATATGGTTGAAGGGACTCACCCTTGAGGGCGAGATTGTTAGGAATCCAAGTGTGAGTCTAAGTCCCACATTGAATAGAAATGAGACAGTAGAGCACTATATAAGGAGGAGAAAGACCCATAATCTTATTGTCTTAAGGTTTTGGGTTGAGAGTGATGTTAATCCCTTATATAATTGGATTAATGTGTCATTGGTATTTGTATCTCCCCTAATGAAACCCCCTCTTTAAACCTAACAATATTAACCTAATTGAAGAGATAGAGATCACATTGAATAAAAATTTGAGAAGAAATATTAAATTGTTAGTACAAATATGAGAACCAGAAAGACTATTAAGCCACTTGGTTATCTTTTATGTTACCTAGAATCCGATAATTAGTTATCATATTATAAGAAATTATCTATAAATGTCTTGAAGATATTTATTAATATTTTGAAAGGAAAGGTAGTACACAAGTTTTCCAATATCAAGAGCGAGGAATGAGACTCGTCAACCAATTTGATGAATGAAAAAGTTTTATTATTGAGAGAGTATCCGTACAAGTAATTAATTGTGTTTTCAAAATGATTTTGAAGGATTACTTTAATCAATTTAGTGGTCATTTATTTTAATTTCAACTTAGATTACTTTTACCCGATTAATAGAACAAGAACAAGGTTCAAGTTATGATTATATTTTTAATATCTCCGAAATCACGAAATCACTAAAAGCATGAAGTTTCCATTTATAGCCAATACTATTCATAAACAAAAGTTCACACTTGAAAAGCGTAAAACCATTATATTATCAAATTCGAGTTTAACAGATTACATTTAGATGATTGTTTACAAGTTAAGATGTTGATCAAGTTACTGAATTAAGATTTTAACTCACCATTCAATTGAAAACAAAAATAAAAATGCTCCAAGTATTGAAAAAAATACCATCCAAATACTAGTGAGATAAAGTGGGGAGTGGCTGTGGTTGAGTAATAAGATTTTTAGCTAATCTTTCTCCATTATTGATTCCAAATGATAAAGCTAGGCTGTCTTTTTTGTATATTGTTTTTCCAAATTATGAGGAGGGACAAAGTGATCAACATCCACAAACACCATAAACATCTACCTCCATAACTTCAATATATAGCATAGGTGGTGTCCAATACATAATGTATGAAGAAAGAGATGTATTAATTATCTTTACATTGATGGTTCATTAGTTCACTGAAGAGATACAACATTGAAAGTTCACTGAAGAGATACAACATTGAAAGGTAAATCTAATCACATAAAAAATTGACATCACTCACAAATCCAAAATTTTATTAAGACTATAAGTTTATGGATCTTCATCCTTATAAAGTGTTTCATTATCTTATTTTTATCTAATATAAAACGCAAACTCGCACTTAAATTTTCATCAGAAATAAAAGAAAAAAAGACGCGAAATAATATAACAAACACGATGTCTTCATTAAAATTTCGAACAAAGTTTAGATCTAAGTAAAAAAGTTTGAGAATATTTTAAGGTAAAGAAAATATAAGGTATTAGGTTCGTTCTGAATTGATGAGCGTTTAAATTTCATAAATAAAATATTTTTTTAGTTTGGAAACCTTTTACTGAGAATGGATCACAAAATTGTTACAGACGAGGGTGCAAGAAAATAATATTATGAACTTTTCCATCACCCAACGTGGCAACAAAACTCAACCAAGAATATAAAAGTGTGAAAATGAAAAACCTCTGCGTTGGACTTCTGTCACATGTGAAGGAATTCCTTGGGTACTAATTGGCATCTTCCAACAAATTATTAATATTTTATTAATTCTCAATAAATATTTGAACTTCTGGCAGGCAAGTGGACTAATAAGTCACACAGTCCAAATAAACAGCAAAGCACTGAAAAAAAAAAAAAACTCACTTTTTAATGTGTTGTATAAAGTATTCAAATGCCAAACCACACTCAATTGTTTGACTCCTATTAGACTAAAATAATAAAATTATTTGAAGTCTTTGATTCGGAATCGGGGTAGTTTCTTATCTAAATTATTGAAATGCGTTCTAAATTCGGAAAACTCCCGACACAGATCGTATTTCATTCCACGTTATTATTGTATATTTCTTACAATCAAAACCATATATAATCGCATCTTTTTGTACAGATATTAATCTTCTTGTATATATTTTATAAATTAATTAATGCACATTTATGCAATATTTAGTCAATGGCAGAATATAGTATTTACCAAGGGTCATGTCCCCATTTTCTTTTATATTTATATAATTTTAAATATATTTTTTAAAAATTAAATATTTTTAATACATTTTACATATTTTATATTCTAAAACAATTTATATATTTATGTATATATATATATATATATATATATATATATATATATATATATATATTTTTTTGTCTATATTTACTTTTCAATTTTACTTTTTAAATGTTTTTTAAATAAAAAAATTATTTTATTAATATTATCTTTAGTGATATTTTTTTAATTTAATTATTTTTTTATTTGATTATTTTTAAAAGAAAAGTTAATTATTATAAATGAAAATTAATTATTATAATCTATAAAAATTATTTATATTTAATTTTATAATTATAATAATAACGACAATTATAGTTTTATCTTTTTATTATCATAAAAAAATTAAATACAATGTTTTTACTCATTTATATAAAAAAATTGGAATTACTTTTCGGTTCCCATTTTAATTCAAAAATATGGAGTTGGTCTTTCAGTGCTTTTTAGTCTCAATTTTGTCCCAATTTTGTCATTTTTCATTAAATTTCTTGAATCAAATCAAGGTTTTTTCAACAAAATTGAAATTGTGAACAATGATGGTTTGTTTTGTTAGTGTAACTGACATAATCCTAGTGTCAATTTTGATGAAACATACTTGCTTCACTTCAAAAAATTAACGAAAATGATCAAATAGCATCAATTTTAAAAAATCGGAACCAAATTCAGACCTAAAAACAGTATATAAGACTTGACATTTTTGGACGAAAAAATGGACTAACTGAGTAATTCAACCAAAATTTTAGCACCCAAAAAATATTAATTAAAGATCCGTCACTGCATTTAGTTGCTGCTAATATTACATATGCTTAACAATAATTGTTCCTCAACAATCTCTAGTTCTTTCGTGATTATTAAAAAATGAACTTATAGAGCGAGAATTAGAAATATATTTTGACGCGTATTTTTTTTTAAGTTATATAATTTAATTTTGTTACGTTTAATACTTAATACAATTTGAATATACATAATCTTTTAAATAATTATTAGAAGTAAGTTACATTACATTGCATCAAAATAGTTAATCTTAGGACTATTAAATTACAATTATCAAATATATTATATTCTTTGAATCTAACTTACTTGGAGAGTTATAATTTTGGATATTATGTGATGAGACACGTGAATAAAATTTTATCCATAAACATTGTTCGTTATGACGAGAGTTTAATCTTTCAAAATAAAATTGTACTTGAATAGTAAAAGTTCTAGTTTGAGAAAAAAAAATTATAATAGTCTATTCAAGTCAATAAAATTTAAAAGTGGAATAGACAAGTTAAAGTCTTACTAGAAGTTTGGGAGTGGTATGCATCAATTCTTTTAAATATTTATAGTAAATAATCATGTTAAGATTATGAGCATTTTAAATTTAATAATTTAATATGTAGTACAATATATTAAATGATCATATATTTATGGTTAAAAGATTTTATTGGTCTTCGTTTTGGTACCAAAATCTCAATTTGGTCCTCATATTTTTATCAGTCTCAATTAGGTTCACATTTTTGTAAATGAGTAATAATTAGGTCCTTTCAGTTTGTATGGAACTAACATCATTAAGTAGGTGTCAAGTGTCAGCTCCTTGTTTTTTAATCTTTTTAACTTTTTTAAAAAACTATTTATGCCACATATCACGTTTGTAGTGTGTCATGTGTCAAACATATAAGAGGACATGTGTCAAGTAATTATTTAAATCTCAACTTGGTCTCCATATTTACTAATTTAATTTGATTTCAGTCCCAAACTTTTTAAAAAATGTTCAATTTCATCCCTTCAACTTTAGACCAAATTTAACTTTTATATAAATGTTATAATGATATTTTTATTAAAATTCATATTTTTATTAAATATTTTAATATTATTAAGTTTATTTAATATTAAATTTTTAAGTATTTATTTTAACTTGTTATAAAAATGTTTTAAAATTGTACATTTGAATTTATAAAATTTTTATTTTCAAGTCAACTCTAACATTTGCATAAATTTTTTTGATATATAACATTATACAAATATTTCGAATATAAATTTATCAATCTATATATTTATAATTTTAAAATAAAATTTAAGTAGTGTTTAATATAAAATATAAATTTAAATAAACTTAATATTGTTAAAAATATGTAGTAGAAATATCACTTTTCAAAAAAAAATAACCTCATGACATCTATATAAAAGTTAAATTTGATATAAATTTGGAGCACATGAAATTGAAAATTTTCAAAAAAAATTTGGGATTAATCAAATTAATAAATATGGGAACCATATTGATACAATAATTTAAAATATGTCATCATACTAACTTGACACATGACACACTACAGACGTGACAGGTGACATAAATATTTTCTTAAAAAATATTAAAAAATTATAAAAAATTATAAAAAAAAGAAAAACTTACGTATAACACCTACTTAACGGTGTTAGTTTCATACTAATGGAAATGACCTAATTGTTAATTATTTATAAAAATGTCGACTTAATTTAGATTGATAAAAATATGAGAACTAAATTTAGATTTTGGTACGATAAGGACCACTAGAATATTTTAACATATATTAATCATATTAAGATTATATTTAAAAATTAGAATTCGATAATTATCGTGCAAGTTTTGTTATATGGATAGAAGAATGAATGATCATGAAAGTAGAAAAAAACACATATTTGTCACGTCACTTGGTGGTACTACTAACTTAGAAAGTAATTCTTTCTTTTTACGGATGTAACATTTGTCATATTAGTTGCAGCAATAACAATCATCGTCGTTTTCTATGATGGTTAAGCCCTAAATCATCATAAAAAGTATATTTTAACTATCATAAAAAGTGTGTTTTTTGTGTCACTTGTATCTATTATGGTTCCAAAATCATCATAAAAACTTATTTTAAGTATTATAAAAAATGTTTGTTGCATTAGTGATGATTTATTAGTGTCAAATTTCTTTAATATATCTCTTCTTAAAAAGAGTACTATCAAAATTAATAAAATTGGTTTCTTAATTTACCAAAATATTAACTATTTAATAAAAAAATATTTCCAATTGAATTAGTTATTAACTTTATTATTTATTATTTTAGTGACTAATAATTTGATTTTTAAAAGCAAATTTTCTTATTGTCGACGGTAAACTGTAAATAGGTCAGTAAAGAAAATAAAAACTCCTTTTATTTTGATTAGTTGTGAATAAAATATTATTTTAATGTAAATCTCATTTACTTAAATCTATGATTGGTATATGGTATGATTTACATTAGGTTTAGGCTAAAAATTATCCAAAAAAATAAAAAATAAAGGAGTGTATGGAATTGTTTGTTTTCGTCAACATTAATGAAATTTTTATCAAACCAAAATTTTCAGCTTGAGTTGATACTATTTACTGATTTCAATATAATTTTGCTACGTATTAAACAACCATTAGTTAAAACACAAACTAAACAATAAATATAAATAAATATAATGTATTGTATGATTGGATTTGGGTTAGTCTTTAACTCCTAAACTCCAATTTTTCAAAATTTACAATTTAATAAATTTGATTTTCAATTTTAAATTAGATTTATTCGATTTTAATAAACTTTATTTAATCTTTTTAAATTTGAAACGTTAAAATTTAGCTTAATATTTCGGGTATAGTGACCAAACACCTATTTTCAACATTCAACAAATTACTCTTTAAGTTCTTTTATCTGATGTTCTCCTTAGGTAGTTGTTCAGTTCTTTCTCCAGTTCAATTCCTTTGCTTCTTCCCGCTTGGCTGATTGTCGGGAGATCGGGGTACCTGTCTAAAAGACTCGGATGCTTAAGTGAGTTCAAGTCTGATCGGGATATGTCAATAAATGTTGTAATAAATGCGAGTCAAAAGTCCTTACCAATTTACCTTGGGTCTTTATTTATAGTTTTTGATATGTGCCTGTGATTAGAGTTTCTTAATCATGACCCAATTGTTTTTTAAATTTGATTAGTGACTTGTATTATTTTAATTCATTTTTAACTTACTCATTCAGTCTTGGTGAGGCCGCCTGACCAGAGGATCGTGCGTCCTGGCATAAATGAGGATGTCTTCACAGAGGTGGAGACAAAGTTCAATTGAAAATGAACGTGGAGGTCGTTTAGTTGCAAGCTCCCTTAAAGAACTCCGGAGAGATTGCCACCTCAATATCTCAAGGAAAGGTCCACTTGTAGCGGGCGGCCTACGACCGCTTGTCCTTAGTCCGCCTGACCGATGATCTGGTGATAGACCATCTGATACACTTATATTTATAATTTTTTTAACAAATAATATTCCCAATAAAAAGTGCTACATACGGGTGTGACAAATTAATTGCACAAATTATAGATTTAAATAAGTTCCTTCATCAAACTAATCAACTTTTAATGATGCCGATTGATTGTTTTATTTTCATTAATTCCATTAGCCTTATATATAGTGTAAAAAAATAGAATAAGTTTTTTTTTCACTTTCTTTTATATGTCTACTTATGTTTATAAATATATATATATATATATATATATATATATATATATATATAAAAGGTATCACTTAGTTAATTTTGTCTCGTTAAAAAATGTTTCTCTTAATGATATCTATTTTTCTTTTCGTTTTTATAACAAAAGGTTAACATTTTTATTCAATCAAATAAAAAAATACTTTAAACTAATTTAGTGACGCAACGAAATAAAATTTTACTTTGACTTCGTCCTGTTTACTAGGTCTCTGAATCTTACTTAGTCTTTAATTTAGTCTAAAGTTACAAGAAACTTAATTTTTATTATAATATCCATGCTTCTCTCACTCTTCTTTGCACTTTAAAAGAGTTTGTCAATTCCGTTGTTGTAAAGTCTTATTATTTATTAAATTTGTTAGCGATCCTCGTGTAATCATAGTTATTAATTAAATGACCAATTTCAAGATATAGTATTTAATCATGATTTAAATCAAGGAGCAATGTTTTAAAAATTGAAAGGCGTGTTAAACAATCCATATGTATTTATTTTATTTCTTACTTGGTAGATAAATTTAGGATTAAAATATAAGGAACTCAGAAAACCTTATATATGTTGTGCTGCAAATCACATTTAGAACCTTCTCTTAACCCTCCCACTTCTCAGAAACAATAAAGAATAAACAACATGCACATATAAATATATAATGGTAGATGCACAAGCAATTTAAACTTTATATCATAAAAAAATCTTCCTAAGAAACCAAATTGACACAGATTTCTTTTTATGAAATAAAAAAAGAAAAAACAAATTGACGAAGACATGGGTTCTCAATAAAGCAAACTTAGAAAGGCAATAAACTATATCCTTTTGCTTAATGTGTTATTAAAAAGAAAACCCAACAACCCAACATTGAATAAAATACAATGCACATGTATGGGTTGCACTTATAAATTTAACAATTATAATTAATCCTTTGGTAAGATTAGAGAAACCTGAATTAGCTTCAACTTTTGAATATGGATGAGAGTCTTTAACTCTTTATAAGTAACCACCATCGCTTTGTTCATCATTGTGTTTGACTTGTCAACTATTGTGATCCATCCACAGTGCAAAGTTCCTACAAAGGCCTTCCCACTTGCATTCTTGAAGACAGTGCCTCACTAAATAAAGGTTATGGCATAATCTTCGCATTTAAAATGTTGGAGTTATGAAGATTTAAAAGTATAATGACATTGACAGTGACCTATCCGTTTTGATCCGGTTTGTTAATGGCCTGATAAAAATGGGTTGAGTTGTCAATCAGAAACATTTTAATAATAACAACACATTTCAGAATAGGTTATCGGATCAGACTCACTGATTGTCACCTTTTTTTTTTTTTTAATTTCTTTTCAATTTTTTAAATTTTTTATTTTTAAAATTTGTTTATATGGACATAAAAAATAAATATTAAAAACATATTTAATCATATAAAATATTTTTAAACTTTTAATTAATTAGTTAATGTTTTTAATCAGATAAATTAAAATAATTATTACATTTATGTGTTAAATTATTATATTATAACTAATAATTGGAATTTAAGTTGTAAGTGGTAATGATTTAAATTACAATATTATTAAATATTTACAATTTTAAAAAAATATAATATAAAAAGATTAATCTTTTAAAATATTTTTTATTTAAAGAAAAAGAACCAACAGATTGGGTTAGATTGACTCATATTTTGACCCTTCAACTTGATAAGTTGGATTGGCTTAGTCAAAACGACTCGTCCCTTTTAACACAGACAGACTTGTCTCGGTCTATTTTGACAGAGATAAAAGATACTCCTCTTGATAGAAGAAGTAACCTAGGACAATAAAAGAAAATAAAAGAGAGAGAAGACAACCAAAAGAATTGTGAGAAGGTGTGTTTTAGGGAAGCACAGGACCACCTATTTATAGGTATGAATGAGAGATGATGATGAGTTAAAATCTCATAGCTCACTACGAATATCTTGTAACAGCTCAACAACAGTCATATTTTGTTGTAATGACCAGATTGAAACTGATCCAGCTATAATGACCAAAATACAACTGCATATTATGTAATAAACAGATTTTACGACAAAAATATATTGATTGATTTTTAAGTGAATAAAGTCTCAACGTAAAACAATATGAAAGAAAAAAAAGAGAGTACACAACTACTATAAAAATCATTTATTTGATAGTTGTAATAAATTTATTTTATAGGAGGAAACTTGGACAGTTGTATGTTAACAAGGGTTTACAATTTTATCTAAAAAAAATTATTTGAGAAGGTTTATATTATTTGTTACAAAAATTCCATAAGATTTAGGAATTTTGTAAAAGAAAATGTATAAGAAAATTTGTAGTTTTTTTCTAAAAAAAAGTGTAGATAGAATAATAATACTTTCGTTAAGTAGTTGTGAACGTATAAAGGGAATGAATCACGATATACAATGTACTTTTATTTGTATTTTTGTTTTTATTTGGGGATCTACTCTCACTTGAAAAGATTATTTTATTGTAATTCTCACTAAAATAATATTATAGTTGATGATGAAAAATGAACAAACAGTAAAACATATTGATATGGTTAGATTACAAAATTTGTGCATTATAGATATATGTTATTCTCTTATTAATGTATAAAAAAGATATTTCATCTTTGTTTAAATAGATTTGTTGCAGGGTTTGTTAACGACATATTTTCTATTCTTGAGATGATGAAGATAACTTGAAAATAGTATCGGATTGTCAAATTGTGTTTTAATGGTTAGAGTCTAATCACTATAAAAAAATCAATTATTACCGACAAACTTTTACTGTTAAATTTAAATTTGTTGATAACAGCAAATTTTTGACAAAATTATCAACATATATCATTGCTTAAATTACTACCAGAAATATTAGTTGATAAAGTTATTTGTAGAATTATTGGCCAAATATCTATCGGTTAAAAGTAAAATTGTTACCAACTTTTCGACGGATTTTGATGGTCAGGAATATCTATATTTGGTAGTGAATACTTTGAACATGTGAGTTGGTAAACCATATTTTAATAGGTTTTAGAAGGGTTAATTTTGTTATAAATGTAGGTGATTTTATTAGTAAAGTTTGCTTTTGGTACTAAGTGTGCAAACACTTCCGAGATAAGAAAAAGAGTATATGCGACTGAAATGCTCTCATCACTTTCTTGACGAATATGCACTGGTGATCCAAATATTTTTATGAAAAAGTGAAATTTATTTAAAGAGTTCTTGAGACGAATTAGGGTTTTTCAATGAGTTATGGATTCTTTTGAAATGAGCTTTGAAAGAAATTTATCCGAGTAGCGTGTGAAGATTCTGTGGAATAAAACTCTTCGACGCTTCCATGGGAATCCTATTTGTTTAGGTAGCTTTTATCTTTTGGAAAAGGGTAAATCATAGTTCATCCTAATTCTACACGTTATGGACGTCTTTATTATTCCAACTAATTAAACGTTTCACAACTTCTCATTGCACAAACTAGATCACCATATCCTCCTCACGTTGAAACAAAACCTTAAAAAAAAATGTTATTTTCATCAAAAACTATTTTCTATTCCCACGTCAATATGTATAAACAATTTTTTAATTAACTTTCCAAAAACATACAAATTAAGGTAAACCTATTCATCTCATTTTGATCAGTTAGCTTTTACCTACTGCCAAGGGCCAATTTATTTCCGACAAATTTGGTCCTCCTAAATCTGCGCGTCATGCTTAAGCAAATGAAGTATTTATAACTGTTCAAATAAAACACTAATATATTTTTCTTTAAAATATTTTAAAATATTAATTTTAAATTATTTACAAATTTAATAAGTTTTGTCTCCATTTTTTATTAAAATAAATGTAATTTTAGTCTTTCGTGAATACTAAAGACATGTATTTTTAATAAATATGTTAAATTTCTGATTTAAAGTAAAATCAACATTCTAAAATTTGTTAAGGAAAAAAAATAAGTTATTGAAAACCAAATTACTGCAAACAATAAGGAGGTATATATGATCGACAAGAACATCTTGATTTCAGAGTATCATTTACAAAATTATAAATTTAAGACTTTAAAGCTTCCAAAAAAACTTGTTCATTGGAATATGTTGACTTAATATAAATTTTAAGACCTTAAATTATATGACTATAAAAAATAATTTTTTATTTTTGAAAAAAATATTTTTGGTAAGAATTAAATAAAATACGAATTAAATGGTGAGCCTCATAAAATTTTTATATTATGAAAAAATTGCAAAAGACCTTAAAAATAATACAATACACAAATATGATTTAAAATAAATAAATTAATACTTTATAAAATAAATATAACCTTCTTGTTACATCAGATATTTCATCAGAAGATGAGAATATCAATTGACGTTGAAAGAAAAAGATTAAGAAGGTATTTGGACTGAAAAAATAAATATAGTTCAAAATGGCAAATACTTGTTCTTTTGTGCAACCAGCATACAAGAAAATTGGTTTGCGTACATCAGGGTAAAAATTATCTTTGGTGTTTATAATCTTTCTATCAGACATATTTTATATATTTTTTTATTCCTATTTTTAAAATGTATTAAACAATAATTTACTTTGTCTCTTTTTATAAAAGCGAAGTTTAGAATGTAGACGAGAAAAGGAGGTTGAGTAATAAGATTATGTTAATTATAATTTTATATGGAGAGATGGTCAAGCCTGAATTATTTAAGGAAATAAAATTTACAACAAAAAGCATCCCTTAACTTCATTTTCCGTAAGTAACCAGCTTAATGAGTAACGTGGCGTATCATGTTCCATCAACATGCAAATTCAAAAGGAAAACGATTCCTAAACAACCATTTTGATGCATACATCAATAGAAATATAAGAGAAAAAAAGAGATAAATGTTCATGAATGAACTAAGCTGTTTTGCAAGATCATATTTGCTTCCAAACATTTGAGATATTTCCACGTAGTTCTTGAGTAAATTAGAAGGGTTGTGATATATGTAATAACTTTGACACTCAAATTAGTTAATATTTAAGTTGAAGTAATTTTTACTTGGTTGTGGGTCACTTTTATATAGCTTACTATTTGAATCCTTACGTGAACTTATCCTCTCCATTTTAAGAATGCATTTATTATAAAAAAGTTTAGATATTATGATAAATGTTCTATTAACGTTAAATTGACATATTATTATGTCATATAAGTCGAGATAATCTTGACCGGTCAATATAACATGATCCTCGTTTGCATATAAAGATTCTACCTATAGGCTAGATGACCGTAGTCCTATACATTATAATAAATAATTAATATGATTGATGATAATATAATTGTCATTATACATAATTATAGAATAAAAAGTTTGTTCAATAGTTTTATATTATTTACGAGTTAATAGTCAATAATAACAACAAGATATGAGCTTACACATGATAACATCACCTTTAACTTAAATTTTTAATATAATAAGTTTATGAATTTTTATCACTTATGTAATGCTTAACTTTCTTTATTTGATGTGAGATTTAAATTCATACTTAAATTATCAACATTAAATAACCCTAACGATTTATTTCAATGGAATTGAAATTGGATGTCATATGTAAAAACAAAAACAAAATTTCAAAAACAAACATTTATTTATAAACAAACATTTGTTATTCAGGAAAATTAATACTTCTTAATAATCTTTCAATCGAAAAAGTGAAAAAAAATTCAAATATAAATTATCATTTTCTTTATTTAAATCTCGACTAAATTCTTGTTTCAATAATAAACAATATCTCAAATATAACATCTTAACCATATCATCTGAATGAACTTAAAATCAAAATAGTTATAAAGTATTAAAAAGATAAAGATGAAGCTAACCATATGTTTGAGACATTTGTCTTGCTTACTAATTGGTTGAAGAAATTTGATATTGGATGGACACACTTGTTGGAACTATAAGGAAAAGAAGAAAGACCTAATAAAAACTAATGAATCAACGTTGAAGGTTCCATTAATTTGTGATGACCAGTATGTCATCTTTGGTGTTATATATTAAATTTACAGAGACGACTCCACAAGTGTCATTTTGATGCATTATTATATTTCTACAAGAATTTTTCAGCTCCTTAAAGAGCTCAGTATTCAAACCATTCAGTCGTTATTCTCCAGCTCCTTTTTTCTTTTTCTTTTCTCTGTCACTTGTTTTTCAATCGTTATAATAGGATTTGGTAACTGTGTTTATCATCAAAAATAAAATAATCAAATTAAAACATATTGTCATACTGAGACAGCTAGAAAAGAGATGAAGGAGAAGATGGAGATGTGTTGATATGAAAGTATAATAAGAATACTGTTTTAAATTAAAAATTAAATCCACAGATTTATCCCTTTGCGTTGGTTGGTACAGTAATATTAGATTTTTTTAGTCGGTGATTATTCCATTTTTGGTGTTCACTTTTAATTGAATTAATAAAACTATGACATGCGTGCTTTCATATTGGTCAAGTTGTTTGATGTCAGATCATATTTTTAACAAAATTGTGTCACTTACTCTACATCAGCAGCAGAACACAAATACGAATCTAAATCTGCGAGAAAAAAAAATGCAACTAAGATCCTCAAACTAAAGAAGATCACTAGATAAACTATATCTTTTCGGGGGAAAAACTGTATGTGATGTGATGATGAAATTGTATTGTATATTAATTATTTTGGGTAGAAGTTAAATGGACTAAGTTACCATTAAATTATAATATGTGGACTGTTACACTTTTGGAAAAAGTGTTCTTGCACGGATTATTAGTTATAACTTCTATTCTAAAATTAAAGCAGTAAAAATGATAAGAAAAAAAACAAATAGATCTTAAAATTAAAGCATAACACTAAAATATATGCTTCCAACAAATTTAAAGTAAAGAAAATAAAATATATGTTCAAGTATCAATTTGTTAATTATATATTAATTTTTTTGGTATAAAAATTTTTGATAGATAATATTAGTGACTAATTTAAATATTAATACATAATAAAAACTATTTTAGTTATTAATTTATAAATCAATTATAGTTTTTTATTTAAAATAAAAATTATTTTAGTTATCACTAATATTTAAATTGTTCACTATCACTCTAGTATAATTTTTCATCCAACCACCAATCTTAGTCATTAAAAGTTGTTAGTCATTACAATGACCAATTTAGATACCAAATTACAAAATAAAAATTTATTAATTACTAAAATCGTTATTATTATGAATACAAAATTATAAGTGATCACTAAATTAATCACTAATTAATTATAAACTAATTTAGAAATCAATTTTTTTGTAACAAAATCTTAATAGCTAATATTTAGTGACCAATTTTCGTTGATAGCTAAATTTTAGAAACAAATTTAAAGATCAATTATAATCTTTTATGCATAATAATGACTATTTTAATAATTTACAGTAATTATAAAACTTCGCTACTAAATCAAAATTATTAAAACTTAATAATAATAAAATTTTATTTATAAAATGCTTAAAGTAAAGAAACCGAATCAAAACAATCACAAAAATAATATTTAAACCTTATAACTTTTATTCTAAAAAAACAGTAAAAATGATAAAAAGAAAACAAATAGATCTTAAAACTAAAGCATAACACTAAAATATGTTTAAAGTAAAGAAAATAAAATTTATATTTAGGGATCAATTTTCTAATTATAGACAAATTTTTTTATCCAAAAAAGTTAATGTTATTTGCAACACCCCTCTTTTTCCAGAAATAGAGCCAAACCCACTCTCATTTTCTTCTTCTTTGCAAAGTCAACTCTCCCCTCTGTCTCCCTCTCTCTGACCTTTGCCTCTATCTCACCAACCTTGCTTCTTGATCATGTCCTAGAGAGGAAGCCACGCCTGAACCTTCTGCTGCCTCCACTCATAGCCTCTCATCTCCTAGGTAAGTCTTTCTTGCAGTTTAAAGTCTGATTTCAAAATTCAACTCGAAATTCTGCTTCCATTCAGAGTCTAACCTAGTGCTCATCCTTTCTGTGTGATTGGTGATGAATTCTTCTAGGTTGGACTGGGGAATTCTGCTCCCCTCTACTAGGTTGTCTTCACCCAAGCTTTAACTCAAGAATAGGTAAGGGAAGCTGACTCTTTAACTCATTTTGATGTGAATTGTGTTCGTGTGTGATTTAATCGCATGATTGCTTGTTAAATTGGTGTTTGAGACTGCTGGTGTGTGAATTTGAGTGGGGGATGATTTTGAGCGAGCTTGCATGTGAAGAACAGGGTGGATGTCCTGGTAGTTTCGCCTAGGCGAGTTGCTCTCGCCTGAGCGAAAATACCAGAAGATCACCCCTGTCACTGCGAGAAATCTCGCCTAGGCGAGCTGGAGTCGCCTGAGCGAGATAACATCTCGTCTAGGCAAGCCAGTTTAGCCTGAGCGAGAGTTCGCCCAGTTTTTTTTTTTAATTCGCCACTGTATGATGTCTCGCCCAAGCAAGATCAACTCGCCTAAGCGAGATAAACCCTCTAGCTTAGGCGAGACACTCTAGCCTAAGCGAGATTTCCTGCAGAAGTTAGTTTTCTCACTGTTTTGCTTACGGGATGCTATATTGATTGCTTTAAGATGATGATGGTTGATCTTTGTATGTGATCTTTATGCATGTTAGACTGTGTGATGGAATTGAGTGCGAATTTTATGTGAATGAGAATATGTTGGAGTTAGGATTTCAAGGGAAATCCTAAGGAATATGTTTTTAGTGAATGTAAGGGCATGAGGACTCAGATTGGTGGCATCTTGACGCTCCTAGTAACCACTATGACTCAAATAGAGTATGATGAATTACGTCAGGAGGAGTAGCAGGAGGTCCTGGTCTATGAATCCGATCCGTCATAGAGGTGATGGGATTTACCTTGGGAGTGGTTGGGTGAATACCCTTTGTGCCTAAAACTCTGCAGAGTTTGGGAACCATCTCAAGTGCAAGTCACCAAGAGTTCCAATGCCACTTACGTAATCCGGATATCGAGTCTAGAAGAGGTGTGTGGTGTATGGTTGGGATTGATTGAATGATTTTGATAAATTGCGTGATAAATCCTATTTTCTGCCTAAGTGTAACAATTGCATGAATTACTCTTGGTTTAAGTTAGCTTACCCTTCTTGTATGTTGTGTGTTCCTTGTGTCTTCTGTTTTTGCAATGATCGTCCATATTGAATGGCGTGAGCAAATATAGGTGCAGGTGAGGATACACCCTTCCGGGATAGGAGATGATTATGCTAGACATATTAGTAGTAGATGTACCCTTTACTTTTGCTTAACTGATCGGGTGTTTTGTAATCCTTTAGTTGTGTATGGGTGGTATTATTAATCAGTATAATTATGGTTATTTTGAGGATGACTGTATTATATATTATACTGGCCTACGTCATCACCTACTTCTGAATTATTAAAATTTAAATGTTTTGTTTAATAGTTTAAAAACTATGAAAACGGGATGTTACAATTTGGTATCAGAGCAGTGATTCCTTTAGGATTTGTAGGTGTGAGCTTGCTTAGTTTCTGTTGCGTGTTCCTCGTAACGTGTTTGGTATGGTTGTAGCACCTGTTGACTAATCTGATGGTTCCTTCCTTGTGTGATCAGAACTATGGCACCTAGACCTCCTCCACCTCCTATTCCAAATCCAGATAATCCTCATTTGGTGGGAGCAATTGAGGCAATGATAGCAGCCATGCAGCAACAAAATGCTAACATGGTGAATCAGCAGAATCTAGCCTTGCAATAGATGGAGTCTGCAAGACTAGCAGCAGAAGCGACTCAGTAGAGGCACTTGGAAGCTCTGCATCAGATAGGAGAAAACTGTTTGGCCGCTGGTTCTTCCCAAGCTTCACTGCCACGAGTGCAAGAGTGGAGTTTGGAGGATTTCCTACAATACCATCCATCCCGCTTTGATGGCAAAGTTAGCCCGGATGGAGCTGATCAGTGGATGCGGGACATGGAACGAATCTTTGATGCTAAGAGATGTCCTGCAGAGAACAGGCTGGCATACACTGAGTATCTTCTTGCTGGAGAGGTCGTGCATTGGTGGTCCAGCATGAAGATGATGTTGGGGGACAGCTAGGAGACCATCACCTGGGAACTGTTTAAAAAGAAGTTCTATGTTGAGTTCTTCCCAGTGTGAGGTATGCGAAGGAGGTCGAGTTCTTGCAGCTGACGCAAGGAGAAATGTCAGTGTCGGAGTACGCTGAAAAGTTCAAACACTTGGGTAGATTCCACACCCTGAAGATGGCAGAGGAATGGTAGTGTAAAAAATTTGAGAATGGGTTGAGGGGTGACCTCAAGCTCATGGTGGCTTCGCTCTCTATCACGGAGTTCCCTCCCTTGGTAGAGAAGGCAAGAGTGATGGAGAAGCTCAAAGCTGAAGTTGAAGCTCAGCAGAGGTCTCAGTTGAAGGTGGGAGGACCATCTAGGTCCATGAGTAGACACGATGACAAGAGAAATCCATACTCTAGGCCTCAGCCCTAGAGGCCCAGGAGGTTCTCACATCAGCCCCAGCAGTCCCAGCCTTCTAGGCCGCAGTGCTTCCACTGTAGGGGGCCCCATCTGAGGAGCGCTTGCCCCCAGCTTTCTGACAGGAGGGCATGCCATAGATGCGGCCAGGTGGGCCACTTCATCAAGGATTGCCCAGTTGACAGGAGTACAGTGCCGAGGCATTCACCACAGCCTCAGTGACAGCCGTTGAGGGGAGGTGCGAGACCATAGGCAGCGGGTCGGGTGTACGCTGTCACTGGTGCCGAGGTAGATGAATCAGGTAACCTTATCATCGGGTCTTGTGTGATAGCTGGTAGGAGCTTGCATGTTCTGTTTGATTCGGGGCCGACACATTCTTTTGTGTCGAAATCTAGAGTGGTGAAGTTGGGTCTTCTAGTGAAGGAGCTCCGGTATGACCTGGTGGTGTCCACACCTGCTTCTGGGTTGGTCAAGACCTCGACCGTGTGTGTTAGGTGCAAGATCGAGGTTGAGGGGCGCAAGTACAGGGTGAACCTCATCTGTTTACCCTTAGTGGGGCTGGATGTCATCTTGGGGATGGATTGGCTATCTGCCAATCACATTCTCATTGACTGCAACGAAAGGAAAGTGTTGTTTCCTAGCTTAGAAGATGAAGATTTGTTGGTGTCCTCACAGTAGGTGGACAAGGCAATGAAGGAAGGGTCTCAATGCTTCTTGATTCTGACTCAGTTGTCCGTTGAGACTGAGATTGGACCCTTGGAGGCGCCTGTAGTGGGGGATTTCTCAGATGTGTTTCCTGAGGATGTGCCTGGCCTACCTCCTATTAGGGAGATAGAGTTCTCCATTGACCTAGTGCCAGGAGCAAGGCCAGTGTCGATAGCACCCTACAGAATGGCTCCTGCTGAGCTAATGGAGTTGAAGAAGCAGATTGAAGAGCTGCTAGAAAAACAGTTTATCGGGCCAAGTGTATCGCCTTGGGGAGCGCCAATATTGCTGGTTAAAAAGAAGGACGGTAGTTCCAGACTCTAAGTGGATTACAGGCAGCTGAATAAGCTAACCATCAAGAACAAGTACCCTCTGCCAAGAATTGACGACTTGATGGATCAGTTGCACGGTGTTGCAGTGTTCTCCAAGATTGATCTGAGATCAGGATACCATCAGATTCGAGTCAAGTCTGATGATGTGTAGAAGACCGCTTTTAGGTCCAGGTACGGACACTACGAGTACATGGTGATGCCGTTTGGTGTGACTAACGCCCCCGCCTTATTCATAGACTACATGAACCGAATCTTCAGGCCATTTTTGGACAAGTTCGTGGTGGTTTTCGTAGATGACATCTTGATCTACTCGCGGACTCCGAAAGAGCATGCAGAGCATCTGAAGATAGTTCTGAGCATACTAAGGGAGAAGTAGTTGTATGCAAAGCGGTCGAAATGTGAGTTCTGGATGACTTCGGTTCAGTTCTTGGGGCACATGATCTCGGCTCAGGGCATATCAGTGGATCCGTCTAAAGTAGAAGCTGTGCTAAATTGGGAACGCCCTAAGTCAATGACTGAAATAAGGAGCTTCGTGGGGTTGACAGGTTACTATAGGAGATTCATTGAAGGATTCTCCAGGATAGCAGCGCCCTTGACCCAGTTAACCCGCAAGGATCAACCTTTTGCTTGGACCGACTAGTGTGAAGAGAGCTTTCAAAAGCTAAAGCAAAAGTTGACTAGTGCTCCAGTGTTGGTGATTCCTGATACCGGTAAACCCTTTGAGGTTTACTGTGATGCTTCTCATCAGGGATTGAGATGTGTTCTGATGCAAGAACGAAGAGTGGTAGCTTACGCCTCACGACAGTTGAAGAATCATGAGAAGAACTACCCCACACATGACTTAGAGTTAGCAGCAGTGGTGTTTGCACTAAAGATCTGGAGACACTATCTGTATGGTGCACAATTCCAGGTTTTCAGTGACCATAAGAGTTTGAAGTATCTCTTTGACCAGAAAGAGTTAAACATGAGGCAGAGGCGGTGGATGGAATTCCTAAAAGACTTTGATTTCGAGTTGTTGTACCACCCGGGGAAGGCGAATGTGGTGGCTGACGCCTTAAGCAGAAAGGCGGTTCACGCATCTCACATGATGGTCAGGGAGCTGGATTTGGTGGAGCAGTTTAGAGATATGCAGTTGCAGGTGGTTTTAGATGAGGGAGTCATTAGATGTAACCATCTCACTGTGTCTAATGATTTCCTTAATCTGATAAAGGAGAAGCAGCCATCGGACCCCAAGCTACAGAGGACAGTAGAGTTACTTGGCACTAAGAAGGCCAAGGATTTCTTGATGGGAGGTGATGGGGTACTGAGATTCAGAGGCAGGGTTTGCATACCTGAAGATTTAGAGCTGAAGGGTATAATTCTTGAGGAAGGGCACAAGAGTCGTTTTAGCATGCACCCAGACATGACTAAAATGTATCATGATCTGAAGGAATCGTTCTGGTGGTCGGGTATGAAGCAAGATGTCGCTCAATATGTATCGTCATGTTTAACCTGTCAGAAGGCTAAGATAGAGCACCAGAGACCAGGGGGAATGCTTCAACAGCTTGAGATACCCGAGTGGAAATGGGATAGCATTGTTATGGACTTTGTCACCCATTTACCTCGGACCGTGAGGAACCACGATGCTATATGGGTGATAGTAGACCGTCTCACCAAGAGTGCTCACTTCCAAGCAGTAAACTTGAGGATGTCTATGGCGAAGCTAGCTCAGTTGTATATCGATGAGATCGTGAGGTTACATGGTGTGCCATCGAGTATAGTCTCTGATAGAGACCCACGATTCACCTCCCGCTTCTGGCAGACACTACAGGATGCTATGGGTAGCAGGTTGGCTATGAGCTCCGCTTATCACCCTCAGACCGATGGGCAGTCCGAGAGAACCATCCTATCTCTTGAGGATCTCTTACGGACGTGCGTGCTGGACCATCTGGGTGCGTGGGATGAGGTCCTACCTTTGGTGGAGTTTACATATAATAACAGCTTTCACACCAGTATTGGCATGGCACCTTATGAGGCCCTCTATGGCAGGAGATGTAGAATGCCTTTATGCTGGTATCAGGATGAGGAATCAGTGGTGGTGGGACCAGAGCTTCTAAGGCAGACTACTGAGAAGGTCAAGCTCATACAAGAAAGAATGAAAGCATCTCAAAGAAGATGAAAATCATATGCTGACCAGAGGAGAAGACCTTTAGAGTTTGAACCACGGGACCATGTTTTCTTTAGAATTACCCCGACTATTGGTGTGGGAAGAGCCATCCACCAGAAGAAGTTGTCTCCTAGGTTCGTCGGTCCATACCAGATTCTGAGAAGAGCTGGACCAATGGCATATGAGATTGCCCTACCCCCTCCTCTAGCCAACCTCTACTCAGTGTTCCATGTTTCCCAGCTCAGGAAGTATGTGTCTGACCCTTCCCATATACTTGAGATGGAAGATCTACAGATTAGAGGAGATCTTACAATAGAAGTTCAGCCCGTTGGTTTAGGAGATGTTCAGATGAGGCAGCTCAGAGGGAAATCCACCAGACTAGTCCAGGTCATCTGGGACAAGAGGATAGGTGATTCCACTCGGGAATTAGAAGGAGATGTGAGAAAGTCATATCCACACTTGTTCTCTGGTAAGTCTCAATTTTCGGGTCGAAAATTTTTGTTGTTGGGGAGAATGCAACACCCCTCTTTTTCCAGAAATAGAGCCAAACCCACTCTCATTTTCTTCTTCTTTTACAAACTCAACTCTCCCCTCTATCTCCCACTCTCTGACCTTTGCCTCTATCTCACCAACCTTGCTTCTTGATCAGGTCCTAGAGAGGAAGCCACGCTTGAGCCTTCTGCTGCCTCCACTCATAGCCTCTCATCTCCTAGGTAAGTCTTCCTTGCAGTTTAAAGTCTGATTTCAAAATTCAACTTGAAATTCTGTTTTCATTCAGAGTCTAACCCAGTGCTCATCCTTTCTGTGTGATTGGATGATGAATTCTTCTAGGTTGGACTGAGGAATTCTGCTCCCCTCTACTAGGTTGTCTTCACCCAAGCTTTAACTCAAGAATAGGTAAGGGAAGCTGACTCTTTAACTCATTTTGATGTGAATTGTGTTCGTGTGTGATTTAATCGCATGATTGCTTGTTAAATTGGTGTTTGAGACTGCTGGTGTGTGAATTTGAGTGGGGGATGATTTTGAGCGAGCTTGCATGTGAAGAACAGGGAGGATGTCCTGGTAGTTTCGCCTAGGCGAGTTGCTCTCGCCTGAGCGAAAATACCAGAAGATCACCCTGTCACTGCGCGAAATCTCGCCTAGGCGAGCTGGAGTCGCCTGAGCGAGATAACATCTCGTCTAGGCGAGCCAGTTTAGCCTGAGCGAGAGTTCGCCCAGGTTTTTTTTTAATTCGCCACTGTATGATGTCTCGTCCAGGCGAGATCAACTTGCCTAAGCGAGATAAACCCTCTAGCTTAGGCGAGACACTCTAGCCTAAGCGAGATTTCCTGCAGAAGTTAGTTTTCTCACTGTTTTGCTTACAGGATGCTATATTGATTGCTTTAAGATGGTGATGGTTGATCTTGTATGTGATCTTTATGCATGTTAGACTGTGTGATGGAATTGAGTGCGAATTTTATGTGAATGGGAATATGTTGGAGTTAGGATTTCAAGGGAAATCCTAAGGAATATGTTTTT
>Ga0214543_1002305_pt1 | contig 37491 bp, 33 predicted proteins | sample CNSS2metaG_FD_160094 | JGI IMG/M metagenome (GOLD analysis project Ga0214543, IMG submission 160094) | Root nodule microbial communities from cowpea collected in UCLA plant growth center, Los Angeles, California, USA - CNSS2 | ecosystem: Host-associated > Plants > Roots > Nodule | place: USA...
TCGCTGCTCCGGCGATGCTCGGCTCACCGCGACCCAGACCGCCACCGCAGCGCCGCTGCCGGGAACTAGGAACACCACTGGAGATCCTCGTTTAGTTCCTTTTTTCCCCGCGTCAACGCAGCTCAACACTAGTACCCCTTCGCACGCGAGTCCTCTGCGAGAAACCATGACTCGCCAGCGGCGAAGCCGCCGGTGACTACTTCATTTCGTTTTTTCGTTCCGACGGGATGCGTGTAAATGGTGAAGTGGTGGAATGGAGCGTGATTGGGTGATGAAGGTTGCAGTGTCTGGACTTCGTATTTTCATGTGTTTTTTGCAGGTGGAAGATGAGTGTTGTGATGTTGAGATGGTGTTCTACGAATGAGAATGTTGCGGGATTGGACTAGGATGCTGCGGGATTGGAATGGAGAATGAGTCTGAGGTGAAAGTGAGGATGTGAATGGAGGGGATTTTCCGGTGGGTTGTGGGTTTTTCTTGGGTCTCTGTTTTGTATTTTTGTACAGGTGAATGATTAAGATGAAAGTGGATGAGAAAAAGGAAAATGCAGCTGAAACTGATGGTTGGCGATGATGGAAACTGATTGGGAAGTCATGAACAGAATGAATGAAGGTGTTGGTTTTCATCTTGCAGAGAGCAGAATGAGAAAAGGCCCTGGTGAAGGTGTTGAATGAAGGGATCTCTGATGATATTTGTTGTGCCTCTCCTTTGTTCCTTTCCCACCTCGAGACGTGGGATAAGGCTGCCTGCTCCTTTCTTCAGCTATCATGACCCTAAACCATGACCTGCCAGCTCCCACTCATAACCTGCTAGCTCCCACTCATGGCTATCAGAAACCTTACGTTTACCTTTTAGTCTTCTCTTTCTTTTTCATTTCATTTTTTTTTCTTAAATAATAAAAAGTAAAAAAGGAAAATAAAGAAAAATGTAAATAAAATAAAAATAAATAAAATAAGATTAAAACGAAAAAATAAAAATAAAAATAAAAACAAAATAAAATAAAAACAAAATAAAAATATAAAATAAAATAAAAATAGAATAATAATTAAAAAATAAAAAATAAATAAAAAATAAAAGTAAAATAAGATGAAAAGTAAAATAAGATTATGAGAAAAAAAGGTAAAATACATTATAATCCGGACAAAATTGGGTGTTGACAGACGCCCTGAGCAGGAAGAGAGCTCATGTGTCGACCATGATGATTAAGGAATTGGAGCTGATCGAGAAGTTGCGAGATATGAATCTTGGACTGGATATGGAGGCAGGTCATATACGGTGCAACATGTTGAGGATCACTAATGAGTACCTGGATGAAGTTTGAGTGGAACAGGGTAAGGATCAGGAACTGCAGCAGATTATTAGCAAGTTGGGCACAAAGAAGAGAAAGGACTTCAGGATGGGCAGAGATGGTATCTTGCGTTTCAGAGAGGGTGTGTGTACCCAACAGTCAGGTTTTGAGGAAAATGCTCTTGGATGAAGGGCATAAGAGTCGTCTTAGCATACATCCAGGTATGACTAAGATGTACAAAGACTTGAAGGCGACTTTCTGGTGGACTGGCATGAAAACTGATGTGGCAGATTATGTAGCATCCTACTTAGTGTGCCAAAAAGCGAAGATCGAGCATCAGAGGCCAGGTGGTACATTGGAGCCTCTTGACATTCCTAAGTGGAAATGGGATAACATTTCCATGGACTTTGTTACACACTTGTTAAGGTCAGTGAGGGGGCATGATTCTATTTGGATAATAGTGGATAGATTGACAAAGTGCGCTCACTTCCTGCCAATCAATCAAAAGATATCTCTGGATAAACTGGCAGAGTTGTATGTTAGGGAGATAGTCAGGTTACATAGTGTGCCTACGAGTATTATCTCAGATAGAGATCCAAGGTTCACATCGAGATTCTGGCTGTCACTGCAGAACACCTTGGGCACTCAGCTGCGAATGAGCTCGACATATCATCCTTAGACTGATGGCCAGTTTGAGAGAACCATACAGTCTCTGGAGGATTTACTGAGAACATGTGTCATAGATCACCTCGGGACGTGGAATGATGTGCTACCGTTGGTGGAGTTCACTTATAATAACAGCTACCATTCCAGTATTGGGATGACACCTTACGAGGCATTGTATGGCAGGAGATGTCAGATACATTTGTGTTGGCAGTAGGATGGAAAGTCTGTGGTACTTGGGCCAGAATTCTTACAATAGACTATTGAGAAAGTAAGGGTAATACAAGATCAAATGCGTGCAACTCAGAGTCGGCAAAAATCCTACGCAGATAAGAGGAGGAGGCCACTTGAGTTTGCGGCTGGTGACCACATGTTCCTCAAGGTTACACCTACAGTAGGTATTGGGAGAGCATTGAAGTCGAGGAAGTTGACTCCTCGATTCATCGGTCCGTATCAGATTATGAGGCGAATCGGACAGGTGGCACACGAGATTGCATTGCCACCTCACTTAGCAAACCTGCACAATGTCTTCCATGTATCACAGTTGAGGAAGTACGTGGCAGATCCTACTCATGTGTTGGAGCAAGATGATGTCCAGGTGCGTGAGAATCTGACTCTAGGAGTTGAACCGGTGAGAATTCTAGATTCTCAAGTCAAACAACTCAGAGGGAAGGAGATTTAGACTATGAAGGTTCTCTGGGACGAGGCAACCTAGAAAATGACTTGGGAGATGGAGGATCTCATGAGGAAGTCTTATCCTCACCTGTTTTCTGGTAAGTCCTATTTTCGAGGACAATGTAAGACCAGCAAAAATTAATTAATTAAATAATTAATGAATGAATAAATGCGGGTAGAAAGAGCCTTTATGGCATTAAATATTGTTCAATGTGACGTGGAAAAGTACTAGCTCAAGTGGTTGAGTGTACTTAATTGTGTGAGAGGACTAGGGTTCGAGTCCTATGTATGCCTGTTGTGAGTTATTTGATTTATTAGTAATTTTGATAATATATTTGTGAATAGCGAGTGATATTATAATTATAGAATTATAATAGTTATTGCTAAATATGAATTGGCATAATGGTTGTGCTTTAGCCTTATGGGTGGAGGGTCATGGGTTCAAACCTTGATAGATAGGAATTAGCCTTTATTTTTGCCAAATCTACCTTGGAGTGAAAGTGAAAAGGTAGAGAGAACCCTAGTATAAGGGGCAGCCAAAAGGGTTTGAAAAACCACTTTATAATTACCCTTGATTTCGTTTTGTCTCATTAAACCAACATTAATAGACCTATAAAAGGCAACTTTAAGGGAAAAGAAAGGGTTTCTGTAGTTGTTGTTTTGGGTTTCAAGGGGAGGACGAAATTGGATTAGGAATGGAGAGTTTGGGTGTGCAAAGGGCTGAAGCAAGGCATTGGTGAACCAAGGAACTTGCATTTTTCTCAATTCTAATCAAGAATTCCAAGTTAGGGGTGCTGAATTTAAGTGTATCTCAATAATGCTCGTATTTCTACGTTTTGCCTTCAACTGGATTCTATATGGTATGATTATAGTATTATATGCACTGTAATTAAGAATTGGTGGATGGAAGTTTAGGCACAAAGTCCTTTTGGATGAATTATATGAATGGGATGAGGGTTTTGGTATTGTTGTTGTTGTCTTTGGCCAAACCTTTAGTTTGATGATGCAACCCTGTATGAAACATGTTACTGTGATGGCTTGATGATATAGAATGCTTGTTAGTGTTTAATTTGGATTTTGGTATGGTTGTGGATTGTTTTCGCGCTAGACCAGGAGAGGAATACTGCAATTCTTGCCCAAGCGGGTCACTCTCGCCTAAGAGAGAGTTGCAGGGCTTCGCTACTGGTTTAGGGGCCGAGCATCTCGCCCAAGCGACTCGTTTGGTTTTAAGCGACTTGTTTTGTTGCTCAGGTGAGACATGCTCGCCTAAGCGAGGACGCGATAAGACCTGTGCATCATTGAGCGCGACTTCTCGCCCAGGCGAGGGGTTTTGGTGTTTGAGCGACTAATACTCTCTCTTACGCGAGGGTGGCTCGCCTAAGCGAGGTTTAGTTGAGGTCTAATGCAATATGTGTCGAATTCTCGTTCAGGCGAGGTGTCTATGCGTTTTGGGCGAAGGTGTGACTCGCTCAGGCTAGACGAGCTCGCCTCAGCGAGATGGTGTGATGCGGCCACTATTTCATGCTCGCTCAAGCGAGATGATTCAGCTTAGGCGAGATTAATGTGCTCGCTTGGGCGAAAGCACATGGCTTAAGTGAGAATGGCTAGAAGCCAAGCTTATATACACTGTTTGGATTGTTGGTTTGATATTTCTTAAAGTGTAGTGATTATATGCTTGTGTTTGCGGTGTTTGGGCTTGAAGGACTAAGTCCAATAGGGGTCTGGGATGTGCTTGATGGTTGGACGCATGATGGGCATGGAACTGTGTAGTTCCCATCGGCTGCTAAGTGGCGAGGAGTCCTTAGTATGGTGATTACTTGCATCAGACGCACGATGGGCAAGGAACTATTATGTTCCTGTCGGCTGCTATTGGGCGAGGAGTCCATAGTATGGTCATTGCGTGCGTGCCATGGTCCGAGTGAGGGAGGCTTGGATATTTTAATACAGACGAGGAGTCTGTAGGGCAGGACTATGAGTAGGATAGGCTCATAGGGTTGGACCACGAATGGGTTAGTTTCGTGGGAGCACAGTGAAGTCCCAAGACCTAGTTCATGCATATGACTCATGAAGGATTATGAGATTAGGGATGGGTAATTTGAAAATAATGAAATACTTTAGTGATGTTATCTTCTTTGGGATGGATGACATATTTATTTTATGTATTTATATATTTGTGCATAGCTCATCCTATTTGTGTGTGTGTGGCGATGATCAGATAACTTGTTATCCGGGAGTAGATGATTTGACTGGAGAGCCAGGAGATGCATAGAGGCGGAGTGCAGGGGCTACATGGGGATTTTGAAAGGATTTTCATTTTAAGACTTTTGATGTAATCTTAATTATGTTGAACTTTGATGGATTTTTGTAAAAATGTAATTGTGAATATTGGAATTATGTTATAATTAAAGTTTTTATTTTCCTGCGATTTTGGGAATATGCGATTATAAATGAGGTTTTATTGATATTACCGTATTTTATTTTATTTTATTTATTCATTTTTATTTACTTAAAAGTAATATTCCTTAGGGATGTTACACACTGATGTAGTAAAAATTTACCCACAATAATCGATTAGGTAAATTTCCTTATCCACTAATCTCATCAGTATAACTGTAGTTTAAAAACAAATCTGAAATCAATTTGAAAATTATGCATCACTGAATCAAGAAGAGATTTTTCTTAGAGATTGAGATACATAGAGTTCTTGCATTCTTGGGAGATCATTCGATTGGGCATTCAAGAAGATTGATGATGGATTCAATCTTGGATGGTCAAGCCTGACATTACGATTGAGTGTCACATTTGTACATTCATTAGGTGTATTCATTCCTTTCTTTTCTTTTGAATTGTATTTCTGTTCACTGTTAATTCACTGTGTGAGTGAAGGCCTAGTTGCAATTGTGTGGAGGCATTGCATCTAGGGGGAGTTCTTGATTTGTAGATCAAGTTCTTAGGTCTTTAGGGTCTTGAATTATATAGGTGACACTAGTGCAGAAAGGGTATTTGACAGTGGTTATTTTACTATTCTGCCCCAGTTCTAGAACCGGGGCATATAAGGCCGAGGCAAAAAAGGGTAAGCTTATTGCCTCGGGTGTTACTCGAGGCAGAAAACCCCCTTTTTGCCTCGGTTCTGCAAAGAATCGAGGGCATATACTTCCTCTTTTTGCTACTGTAACGCCACCATAACAACCACCACCACCACCACCACTGTAAGAAGTCCTTCAATAAAGGCGGTGTCGAAGGCCAAGCCAGTCCTTTATTATTGTCCAAAACCAAGTCAATGGGCTCGAAAATCACCGAACAAACCTACCCCAAAGTGACGTGCACCGGTCAGATCAAGGTCCGGTCTAAAACGATGACGTGCAAGAGTTGGCAATCGATGATGGAATAAATAGAGAAGTGGAACACGTTTTCAAAATGAAAAAAAGGGGAACGCATTTTCAACTTACCCTTTGCGAGAAATGGTAGCACGACAATGGCTGGAAGTGGGGAAGAAGGCACCGTAGAGGCTCGTCAAAGTAGTGGCCGCGTTCGTCGGAGTAGAATAGTGGCACTATGGTGGATGCTGGTTTCCGAGAGAGAGAAGAGAGAATGGAAGTTGGAGGCGCGGGGAATAAGAAGAATAGTGAAATGGGTTCACGATTTGAACCCTAATTAAAGGATATGGCCTCAGTTCAATTTTTAATTGAGGCAAAAAACCCTTTTTGGCACTGGTTCAATTTCATCCGAGGCTAAATATAACCATAATGGCATTTTTGAAATACGGGTCAACGTTTTGGCCTCGGTTCAATTTTTCAACGAGGCAGAAAACCCTTTTTGGCACCGGTTCAATTTCACCAGAGGCCAAATATAACCATAGTGGCATTTCTAAAATATTGGCCAACTTTTTGGCACCAATTTTCTTATAACCGAAGCAGAAAGGCGTTTTCTGCTTCGGGTATAAGTTGAACCGAGGTATAAAACTTGGAAAAAATTACAAATAATGCCAGTGCACCATTTTATGCTTTGGTTAAGCGACAACTGAGGCCTATAACGCAAGTTAAAAAGCCAAAACTGCACTAGTGTTTGAACCCTATTTTCCCAATTCCCGATTCATGTTCAATACGGAAACTCTTCTCAAGTTTGCACATCGTTTAATCATCACGAAAACACCACCAATGGCATTCAACAACAAATATATATCATTACATAGTCATACAAACACAACACTTTGCAGGGGATTTTAAAGCATCACAATTTCATTGAACAACAGCCAAAACACACAAATCGTCATCGCGTCACCTGGCGTGTGTTCATCGCTCTAGGCGGTTCATAGCAGAACTCAGAAACTGGGTCAAAAATGAGGCATCGCCTAGAAGGCCTTACAACGCCGCCAGGCGGTTTCTGGGCAGAAACCTAGAAAGTACAAAAATTTACCCAATAAAGGGAATTTTTCATGCAATTAGTTCATGGCAATGCACATACATCATACGCAGATTAACGACAGGTAAGAGCAGCTCTCCTTACTTGGTAATCCCCGCTTCAATTGGAAATCCCAAGATTACTTTGTGATCTACAAGAGTCCTCCTTTGCCCGCCCACTAATCTAGCCCTCACGCTCTATCTCTATGTCGCAGATGGTTTTTCTGAACACCTCCTCTCACAATTCACCCAAAATGGCAGTTTACACACTCATAATGCTCCTTTTTATCATAATTACTAGCGTAATAATTTCCATTTACTCTCCCAAACGAAAATTTAATTAAAAGAGGTTTGATGGCTATTCATTAGTCATTAACAAGGGGTTTCTCAGCCCTCTCCATCTGCACCCTCTAATGGCTAGGGTTTTTTACCCTTCCCATCCATGCAAAAAACATAATTTAGCAAAAAGGAATTTGTTTCACATCAGTCAAGGTTTGAACACAGAACCACACAATTGCCAAGTCAATACACATCCAAATCAACCAATACATGTTTAATGATAATTCTTACTCATTAAGAATATAATATCACACACCATGGTCAAACATAATATTAAAATAATAAAACAATTAAATAAGCATAATAATAACATAGTAACAGGACTCAAACCCAAGTCCTTTCAACATGACCAAGTACTCTCAACCACTTGAGCTAATACTGTCCCTTGTCATAATTCCTCACATTAAATGCCATAAATATTCCTTACTCGCATTTGTATTAAATAATTATTTATTTAATTATTTAATTTTCTCGGATCTTATAGACTAGATGTAGATTCATCTTGAATCGAACCAATATAAAACTTGTTGTGTTTTCTTGTTTCTTTCATCTTTTATGAGATTCCTAATTCATTGAATCAGCCCATTAACATAGAATTGAAAAAATGGTTATTGAGTATATAAAGATTAAAGAAAATTTTCAAGATTTCCTTAAAAATAGTGAAAAATCAAATAACCAATTCACCCCCTCTTGGTTGGGTTATATTAGACATATCTATTTTAACAAAAAGAAATACATATTTTATGGAAATTTTAAGGACACACTAATTGCATCATCAATAATTAAATACAATAAATCAAGGATCACATACGAGAAAGATATGAAGTTACTAAGATAGAAGGAAAATAAGGATCACATATACATTGTATGGTTTTACATTCACACATTTATCACTATTATTAATATAAAAACTATATGAAAGAATAACTTGATCAAATTTTTCATGTCATTGCTTTGGTGCTTGTTTTAAACCATATAAAGACTTAACAAGTTTACACACTTTATTTTCTCTCCTCGACTCAACAAAGCCCTCAAGTTGTTTCAAATATATTTCCTCTTCTAACTCATCATTTAAAAAGGCAGTTTTAACATCCACTTAATGAATTTGTAAATTAAAAAAGCAAGCAAGAGCAACCAAAACTCTAAAGGTATTGACTTTTGAAACATGTGAATATGTATCAAAGAAATCTACTCCTTCTACCTGTTGGCAACTAATAACAACAATTCTTGCCTTAAATTCATCTATAGACCCACCAATCCTTAATTGTTTCCTAAAAATTCATTTACATCCAATACTTTTAAAACTAGGAGGAAAATCAATTAAAAACGAAGTTTTATTTTCTTTAAAAGATATCATTTCATTATTAATAGTTTTTTCCTAAAAGGAACATCAATAGATCTCACTACTTCACCATACAGTACCAAAGTCTTTAGCTTTTATTTTTCTTTCACTCCTCCTATGTTCATTTTGAATAATGTTATTAGCATTTTCTCTTAAAGGAAAAACAGAACTAGAACCATCATAAATGACATTACCCCTTGAAGGAAAACCAAAATTATAGGTATCATTAACAATTTTAGTCAATTTATTTTTTAAAGGAAAAACATTTTCAAAGAAAATCACATCTATAAATTCCATAATACTATTATTACAGATTTCACTCACTTCAGAATTAATAACCAAAAATCTATAAGTAGTGTATGCAAAGAATAATCAATAAAAACCCAATCAACTATTTTAATTCCTATTTTTAATTTTTTATTAAGTGATATATTAGCCTTTGCAAGACACTCCCACACTTTAAAATATTTTTAAAAAGGTTCTCTTTTCTTCCATAACTCATAAGTAGTTTTATCACAATCTTTGTAATTATATTGAGAATATAACAAAAAAAATATAAAGCTTCACCCCACATATTTTTAGGCAAACCAGAACTTGTAAGAATAATATTCACCATATCAAGCAAAATGTTCTTTTTTCTTTCAGCTACACCATTAGATTGAGGACTAAACAGAGAGTTATTTCAGGAATAATATCATGAGTTTCCCATAAAGCACTAATTTCTAAAGACATATACTTAGCCCCTTATGATAGAGGACTATCCCTAGATTCCATAAAAGACGAACTTAAAGATGAAGCTTTACAATTCAAAGGATCTATGACAAGGGTAACGAGTAAGAGATAGGAAGATCAAATATATTCAAGGCTCCTAATGCTACAAGCAATAGGAAATTCAAAAGATTTGAAGATTATGGCTTAGAGCACATTTGAAGGATAGTTTTTAGGAAAATTGGTTTATGTTTTTGGGATTTGGGCATTCTTTTATAAATTATTTTATGCTTTTATGTTTTTGAGCTCGGGCCTTCTTATAGGGTTTCCAAGTTTTCTTAAACTTATGTGCCTATATATAGAGGTACCAAAAAACTGATGTAGACACTTCTAAGTCATATTATATGCATTTGCATTATTTGAAAGAGGATTCTCTTGGTTCTAGGATTAGAACTTTGATTCTTATAAAAGATTAACATCTTTGTGGTAAATCTTCACTTAACTATGAATATGCTAGATTGTAGTGTCTTCCATCTCTGTCTTATTTCGTGTTCTTCTTTGATTTATTTTTATTGTGCCTCTTGAGGATTCAAATTCAGAAACAATTGTACTCTTTCCTGGATAGGATCGTATCATCTAGTATCTAGGCAAGGTTCTGGTTTGAAGTTCCTCTTCTATCTTATTTTTTTGTCATTTGAAATAAATAGAAAAAAAACTAAATTTTTGAATGTTTGTCTATTTTGTGTGTTTTTTTTTGAAAATTTGTTTTTCATTATTCTTAGAATTACTTTTAGGGAGTAAAACCCCTATGATTTTATCCAATTCCTTTGAGTTTTTAATTTGTCGTGTTTCTTTCATGTTCTTCGTTTAAATTGTGTATTTCTACATTTGATTTGTGGAAATTATTTGTTTTTATGTTTGGGGGTTTGCAAGTGCAATTACATTGATTTACATGAATTTGGGGGTTTAAAAGACAATTTATTTAGTTTGTTTGTGTGTTGAACTGCAAAATTAAAAAAAAAATAGTGGATCAAAGTCAAAAGAAACAAATATATATTGAAAGAAAATAAAAAAAGGAAAGTAAGGATCCAAGAAAAAAAATGATTTCAACACAAAATTTTGCTGCAATTTTATTTGTGGTTTATTAATCTATTGAATTGCAATAATTCTCTTCTTAGATTCGTCGCGTTGTCTCCTTTAACTCTTTTTGGTAGTCCTATTATTTTTTAATTTTATTATGTTGTGTCTTTAAAATTCCATGAAGTTTTGCCTAGAGTTTTGTATTTTTCTTTAATCTCTTGAGTAAAGATTTAGATCTTGCAATGTTTTTCACATTTTTTTGTTCACTCTTTGCTTAAGCTACATGAGTTCTTTGTCATGCGCTAAAGAGAATTTAAGCGGTAAAAGGCGAGAGTACATTCATGACAAAGCCTATAAGTGTGATACACAAGTGAGAATTTGAGTGAAACATTTGGAAAATTGGTGAGGTCCTGAATATATTTTATTATACTAACATTTTCTTGCACAAACTAGCAATATTGAGTGTTAACACCTCGTTTTGTCCACTTTGTTTTAAAAAATAAAATAAAACAAAATAGAATAAAAATAAATTGCTCCTAATAAATAATCCATAATAATCCAATACAATAATAGAAGATTAGTTTTAAAATTACAATAATTAAAAATATGAAAACAGAAAATAAATTATAGAGGTAAGAGGGAGATGGCATTTTGCAATGAGAGAAGATAGCTTTTACTATTATGCCTTCTGCTATGACTGTCATCGCATCTCTTAGATTCTAGGCCATCATCAAAAGCACTTTCCATCAACACCTTTTGCTGCAGAAGACAATACCGTAAAACTAGAGAAACCATAATTCTTAACCACTCTTGCAGAAAGATAGAGTCACAGAAATCACCAATAGTAGCAAAGACTAGTCTGCTCCATCAAACAGTCATTGTCATTGTCATTGCAGATTTCAGATACTAATCCATTAAAGCAATAAAATCTCTTGAAATCACGGGATTTCATCTTCTAACATCATATAAAATCATTAACTTTCTCTGTAATAAAAATCTTCTATAAAAAATGAGAGGAGATAGATGGATAAGGGGTGGGGAAAATTGGTTAGGAAGAGAACGTTCCAAAATGGAGGTCGAAGTCTAAGCTCAAACACACAATAATGACACAACAACACGACTCACAACACGAATCACACTTCCCGTTTGAAGTTGCTAATAAATAAATTTTGCCCTCATCTTGGAATGCTTTGCGTTCCATTGTGTGTTGTGTGTTCCATTGTGTGTTGTATGCTCTGCATTATAACTCTCCATTATTCTCCTATCTCTACATATTGAAATCATATGCGTTTGTTCTAGATCAGTATATCCAATATGCACTTGAGATTTGTATGTTCAAAATTCCTTAAAAATAAGTATGTGAAATAAAATTTTGAATGCCTTTATTTTTAGAGGTCATAAAATTTCATACTTACCATCTAGAATAACTCTAGTCATAGTTGAAAATGATCCCTTTCGAATCGTATCCGATAGGTCTCAAATTTGTATTGTGACCATCCCAAAAACGCATATGAACCACGCTGGAGCAGAATCTAAGTCGTTCCCTTTGGAAATCGCACCTAAACCCTTTCCGGTAGACCATCAACCTCTAGTCACATCTAAGACTACGTTCCATTCTCCTTCACATCCGCGTTTGAACTGTCCCGGACAGCTTCACACAACCCCTGCAACTAGCGTTTTCTCCCTTTTCGTAGACTTCCCTACAATATTCGAAATAAGTTTGTTCCTTCATTTGGCAGATTCAGGCTTCAAGCCACTCCCTCTCACAACACGGGCCATCCTTGAAGTCAAGCCCAATCCTTTCATTTTCTCCCATTTTGTTATGGTTTCTTTTCCTTTTTTTCCTTTTTTTTTTCTTTTTTCTTATCTATAATATATAAATTTGATGCATCGATTAGTTAAATTCTATTAGTATATTAACCTTCATAACAATCTAGACTTTGGAAACATGCATTTTGTTTCATTCTATAATTATAAAGTAAAACTTTAATAATAATAATTATATGTCTTATGTAATTATAGTAAAATCACCTAATATATTTTATATTAGTTATTTAAATATATATTCAAAATTTTTAAATTATTTTAAAATTATTCAAAATTATTCTATTGATCTTTTTTATAAGGTTATTTTTTATTTTTTATTTTAAACCACTTTAGACGCACTTCTAATTTGGTTATTTCTATTTTAGACCACTTTGGATGCACTTCTAATTTGGTCATCTTAAAATTATCCAAAATTATTTTATTGATACTTTTTATAAGGTTATTTTTATTTTAAACCGCTTTAGATGCACTTCTAATTTGGTTATTTTTATTTTAGACCACTTTGGATGCACTTCTAATTTGGTCATTTTAAAATTATTCAAAATTATTTTATTGATACTTTTTAAGGTTATTTTTATTCTTTTATTTTAAACCATTTTAGATGCACTTCTAATTTGGTTGTCCCTATTTTAGACCACTTTGGATGTACTTCTAATTTGGTCACCTTAAAATTATTTAAATTTTTTTTTACAATTTTAAGAGATTTTTCATTTATTACAAATTTGTAACGACTTTATATGCACTTTTAATTTGGTTAATTTATTTAAACCTTTTTACAACCACTTTAGATGCACTTCTAATTTGGTTATCTAAAATTGTTTGAAACCCTTTTTATTTTTTTATATATCACAAAATATTATTTATACCCGCAAATATTTTCAACAAGAACTACGTAACTCTAAATCTCCATTGCACTTGGAGATACGTAGGGGCAGGGTATCATCCTTGTCGAGCTAAATAAATAGAAAAATATTGTTATTTTGTTATAATAATATTTTTTTTTAGAAAGTTTTTCTTTTTTTTGTTTGAGGTGAAATAAGTTTTCTTAAGTTAAATAATTTCCTCATTTAATTATAGGCAACCGTCTTAGGACGGACATTGTGGGGTACTAATACCTTTCTACGCGTAACCGACTTACGAATCCATTTTGGTTTTTAGGACTAATTCTCTTTTAAAAGGTTTTTTCTAATATTTCCCTTGAATAAATATTGGTGGCGACTCTATTAAAATCGTTTTTTTAAATGATGGAAAGCGATCCCGTCGTGATTCCAATTGCGACACATGACGACTCCATTGGGGACTACTAGTCAAGCCTAACAAGATTAAATGTAGAAATTAGATAAATTTTATTCCATCTCTTACTTTTTGTTATTTTATCATATGTTAGTTTTTCTTACACTTGTCTTTGTTTATTTTAACTATTGATCTTTTAATTTCATTTGAATATCACCTATAATGAGAAACATGTCTATATTGTATTATTTTGTTGTTTGGATTGCATGTGATAGTTTAGGGTTACTCCACACACACAACACTCACATTTACACACACTTGGGAGTGAGGTCTTATACCCGGACCTGAGTGAAACTTAGGGAGTGAGAGACAATTAGTGGTGCCATTTTGGATGCACTTCTAATCTGGTTGTCATGAAAGTCTCAACTAGAACGTGGCTCTTTCATTGGTGCCTATACTTTGGATGCATGTTTTGAAATAAGTAATGAGCTCTAGAAACCAAAGGATTGTTTAGACATAACCACTTATTGGAGAGGCTTACTTTAGAGTAACCATTAGATATGTAGGGTAGATGTCCTCCAGTCTTATATGCACTCAAGTAAGACACTATGGGGAATCCAATTTTATCCTCATCCTTCTTTTCAGTTTAACTATTCCTTGCACTTTGCATCATCATTTCATTTTATTTTATTTTTTTCTTTTTAATAGACAATGAAAAATATATTTTGAAAAATAATAAGGATGTAACCTCACTTTTATTTTCATGCGGTTTGCTTAGTTGTCATATCATGTCCACATGCATACATTTATCATAGAAGTTGTCATTCATGTGTTGTTTATTTATTTTTATTTTTATTATGTTTTGTTTTTGCATTAGGCTTATTTGAGAATCGTGAAAGTCAAGTTTGATCTAAAGTATCTTTGAAAAAACAAGTCATGGGATCAAGTTGTGAGACTAAAGGGACAATTTCAGTGAGAGTCAAGATGACAAATGTTAAATTTCTTCAACCCTTTAGCAGTTTAGTGAAAGGCACTAAGCGGGTAACCTTTTCAAAGAAATATGGGAGTATACTAAACCTTTTGGAGTTAAATGTACAAGTAGAGGCTATCTCAACATTAGCATAGTTCTACGACCATCCTATGAGATGTTTCACTTTTCAGAACTTTCGATTGGCACCAACATTAGAGGAGTAAGAACGAATTTTAGGGATTTCATTAAAGGACACAAAACCTTACTATTATCAAGGGCATTATCCTTCTATGAAAAAGATGGCAAACCTCTTGAGGGTTCAAGAGAGAGAGAGTTAAAAGAGAAAAAGTTATGTAGAAATAGCGTAGATGGATTTACCCAAATGTACTTGGTAAAAAGGATGAAAACCTTGTCTGAAGAGAATGATTGGGTCGATTTTACAGAGATTTTGGCACTCATTAGTTGTGGAATTGTTCTCTTTCCACAACTTAATGATTACATAGATTTTGTCGCCATTGATGTGTTTTTAGCTCTTCGAGATAGAGGAGAGAATACCATGACAATTGTATTGGCAAATACATATTGGCAAATACATATTGTGCTCTCAACCATTGGCAAATACCTCCAACAACAATTAGAAGGAGTAGTCACTGAATATAAATAGAGGCTTGAGATTGAGAGGCAAAATAGGCAAAAGGCTGAACATGCAGCGATCGTTCATCAAGAAGATTGGGGGAAAGAAAGACAAAAAGCACAGGAGTTTATTGGCTGCATCGAAAGGAAAGACTCTTCTTTGAAGATCTTATGGCAAAGATCCTATTCTGGAAGGATGAGCTACGAAAGTCAACAAACAAAGATCATATAAAAATATTGGAAGATGATAGTGCATTTTGGAAAGATCGCTACTTGAAGTTGGCATGGCTAGTTAACTAGGCTATTATTGAAATCCCAAAAGGTCTTAGGGCAGCTGATGGAGCAACAAACCCACTATTTACTCTGATTGGAATTTGTAGTTTTCTTGAACATTGTAAGGAGTTGATGGAAAAATTGAAAAGTATGGCTGTAATTTATGAAGAAGTGAAAGTATGGATACAATGTAATTCTCACTAATCATGAATGAAATTTTCTTGTCCACTTCTTTACTCCAAATAAAAAGTATTTCACCTTAAGATACTTGTGATCAATTAACAATTCACGATTCTTTATTACCAAACAATATGTTAAGAACAATAAAAAAAATTCATTCTCTTTTTTTATGTCATACTCATATCATGATTCATCACAGAAAATAATTAGGCCAGTAAAGAAAACATTCCCACGACACCCTTATGGGACATGCGCCAAGACCAAGATCATAGAGGGAGTTGTAGATGACCTAGAACAACAACGTGAGGAGTTTATAGAAGAGATGAATCAAATGAAGGAGAAAATGAACAAGATGATGGAGATGCTATAATCGTTGAAGGATGCAAATGGGAATTCATCGGACGAACCTCAAACCACCCCTTCTTATCCACCTGGATTTACTCCATCCCCGCAAGTTAATCCTAATCCTCCATTTCCTCCATATGGCCTTCCGCCCGGTTACACACCACCCTTGGCCACCACTGCACCAGAAGTCAACAATCATGCCTCCGCTTCAAACCCTACTCAAGGTCCTCCCATCAGCCACATTCCTTCTACAAACATTGATCCTCCCTTGTCAGGTTTGCCACACCAAACAAATGACCCAAACTTTGACACCACTGGATTGCAAATTCCAATTCATCCTTCCACCGGTGCACCTTACAATCTTGAGTATACACAACCATACAATGTCATTCCTGAAGGCATTCTGAATCACCAAAAGCTAAATTCACCACCCACCATCACCATGCATCATAAACAACTCGAAGATAGCCAGTCTAAGGATAAATTGCAATCCCTAGAAGACAGATAGAAAGCTATTGAGGGATTTGATTATTATAGGTTCAATGTTGTTGATTTGTGTTTGGTTCCAGATGTTGTAGTCCCACCTAAATTTAAAGTTCCTAAGTTTGATAAGTACAAGAGAGACACGTGTCCAAAGAATCATCTCACTATGTATTGTAAAAAGATGGCCTCATGCGCACATGATGACAAACTGTTAATTCATTTCTTTCAAGAAAGCCTTGTGGGAGCGGCCTTAAGTTGGTACATGAACTTAGAGCGAGGACGAATACATACATGGAAAGACTTGGTAGAAACCTTTTTGAGGTAATACAAGTATAACATGGATATGACCCCAGATCGAACCCAATTGCAGAACATGAGCAAAAAAGATGGTGAAACTTTTAAAGAATATGCTCAACGTTGGAGAGGGGTAGCCACTCAAGTACAACCTCCTTTGTCTAAAAAAGAAGTGGTTACGATGTTCATTGATACACTCTAATCACCTTTTTATGACAAGATGATTGGTAACGTATCATCGAATTTCTCAGACCTAATTGTGATTGGAGAAATGATTGAAATGGGAATAAAGAAAGGGAAGATTGTCAACATGACAAACGGACCAACAAGTGCAAAGAGACCTTCATTACCTGCCGATAAGAAGAAATGGGGAGAAGCAAATGTAGTTATGTCAATGCCAATTATGCCCGATTATAACCACATCCCTTACATGCCAAATTTTCGACCCCAATTCATGTTCAACCTACAAATAACCTCAGTATCTCAAATACCCTACCAACCACCTTGTCAACCCGGAATGATGTATCGACCACCACCACTACCACAAATTCTGACATCTACTTCCTGCAAATAAATCCTCTAGGTCCCTCGTACCAAAATGTCAATATTGGTCAAAAGAAAGGGAACAATCGTCCAAGAACATTAACTCCCATACCCATGACTTATACTGAACTCCTCCCACAGTTGGTCAACCCTCCTTAGTTGTTCATTTTCCCTTAAAACCAATGGAACCACCCTACCCAAAGGGTTATGATCCAAATGCCAAATGTGATTACCATGCTGCAGTGTTGGGCATTCGACAGAAAGGTGTTGGGGTCTGAAGCATAAAGTACAAGACCTGATAGATCAAGGGTTGATAAATTTCCAAGAAGAACAACCTAGTGTTGGAAGTAATTCGCTTCCAAGTCACGAAATTCGATCAATAAATGTCATTGAAGGGCGACCTAACCAACTTATCAGAGAAGTGGAGAAAGTTAAAACTCCCTTGCAAGTCATCTTTTTAAAGTTGTGCCAATTCAAGATGATTGAAGGTGAAGTCTTTGGGGAAGAAATGTGTGGTTTTCATTCAGAAGTTGAGCACCATATTGAGGAATGTGATGAATTTAAACAATTATTGCAAGGGCTCATAGACTCAAACTTAGTCCAAATATGTCATCTACAAGTAGAAAATAATGTGTTAGAAACTCAATCAAAAGAAAGTCCAAAAGTTACTCCTTTGAAACCCCTGGTCATTCATTTCTCTAAAAATATATTTTTTCCAACGTCGCCGACTCCGAAGCCCATTACTTTGAAGATCCCGACACCATTTCCCTACAAAAGTGATAAAGCAATACCATGGAATTATGGTGTAACCGTGCATACTGGTGACAACATTAATGAACGAGGGGCAAAAGACTTTGATGTTGAGAACACTGTAGTTACAAATATCGTAGGGGTAGGCAGAATGACACGTAGTGGTAAAGATATACCCCTGATGAATTGAGAAAAGAAAACTCAGTAAAAGACCCAAGGATAAAAGAAAAAGGGGTGACATGAATATAGTTTAGACAATGTGAGGGTGATAGTTTTGGTGGAGCAAAAGAAGTGTCAAATGAAGAAGCTTCAAAATTTCTCAAGTTCATTCGACAAAGTGGGTATCAACTTATTGATCAATTGAACCATACTCCAGCAAGGGTTTCCCTCCTTTCTCTATTGATGAACTCTGAAAGCCATAGAAAGTTGTTAATGAGGATTTTAAATGAAGCACATGTGTCACATGACATTACGTTAGACTAATTTGGGGTATTATTACCAATATCACCGCTAATAATTATCTCATCTTCACCAATGATGAAATCCCAACTGATGGAAAAGGACATAACAAAGCTTTGCACACCTCTGTAAAATGTATGGATCATGTCATAGCCAGAGTTTTGATCGACAATGGATCCTCGTTGAATGTGATGCCTAAGTCAACATTGGATCGACTATCGTTTGACGATACTCACATGAAACCAAGTTCTATTATTGTGAGAGCTTTTGATGGATCACGTAAAGAAATTATGCGAGAAATTGATATCCCTATTCAGATAGGCCCTTTCACTTTTGAAGTAGTTTTCCAAGTCATGGATATCAAACCAACTTATAGTTGCCTTTTAGGTAGGCAATGGATTCATTCAGCAGGTGTAGTCCCTTCCACTTTACATCAGAAGTTGAAATTTGTGGTGAATGACAAGCTAGTGATTGTTTCAAGCGAAGAAGATATGTTAGTGAGTAGCCCAAACCCCACTCGTTACATTGAAGCAACTGAAGAAGCTCTTGAAACATCTTTTCAATCTTTGGAAGTAATTAGTACTGCTTATGTGGAGCCTCCAACCAGGGGGCAAAATTCTCATGAGCAATAATTATGGTTGTGAAAGTAATGTTGAATGAGAGGTATTAGCCAGGAAATGGATTAGGAAAAAGTCTGAATGGAATTGTCAAGTTCGTAGAGCTACCAGAGAACAAGTATCGATGTGGTCTGGGCTATAAACTCACTGAAGTTGATAAAAGAAGGATAGCAAAAGAGAAAAGGGAGATGAGGTTGGCACACCTGACAAATTATGAACTGAGGATCGAGAAAATTCCCATTTGCAACCTTTATCATAGTTTTCGAAGTGGAGAACTAGAGCATACCGATCAGGTGGCTATGACTAAAGAAGCTCAAGATGATGATAATTGTACCAACTTGGTGTACCCTTGCAACTCCTATGAAGAGCTTTAGAACTGGGAGATCATCAAATTTCCTATGGTTTTTAATTCGCTTTCAATGTAATTGTAATGCAAACTCTTAGATTATGCCCTATCTTTATTTAGCTTTTGGAATGGGCTTGCATGTTACTTTTTGGTATAACTGATGAATGGGACGTACTTTGATGCTTTCTAATTATCCATTTTAGTCCTTATCTATTTTCCCTTTTCCTTAATTTTCTCCCTTTATCTTCAATGTTTCCCCTTCATTCATTCCATGTTAATATGCAATTGTAGATATGAAAATAACCACACTGAAAATAACAATGTTAATTTCTCATGCTATAATTTTGATCATACTATCCACGAAGCTGATAAGAATGACGATGACTTAGAAATTCCTCTTGAGTTGAAAACATTGGTGGATCAAGGGAATCAAGTCATGATGCCCCATAAGGAAGAAATTGAAATGATCAATCGTGGGAGTGAAAATGACAAGAAGGAAGTGAAAGTCGACACTACTATTAAAGGAAGTGAGAGAGATCGATTACTTGAGCTTTTGATGGAGTATGTTGATGTTTTTGCATGGTCACATCAGGACATGCCTAGCCTAGATCCAAACATAGTTGAGCACAAGTTGCCTTTGAAGCCAGAATGTCCACCAGTAAAGCAAAAATTAAGACGAATGAAGCCAAAGGTGTCATTAAAGATTAAGGAAGAGGTGAAAAAACAACTTGACACAAGATTCCTTGCAGTAGCTAAATACCCTCAATGGGTTACCAACATAGTGCCTGTCCCAAAGAAAGACGGGAAAGTAAGAATGTGTGTTGACTATCGTGATCTAAATAAGGCTAGTCCTAAGGACGATTTCCCTTTACCACACATAGATGTGTTAGTTGATAATATGGCAAAGCACTCATTCTTCTCCTTCATGGATGGTTTCTCAGGGTATAATCAAATCAAGATGGTGCCTGAAGATGTTGAAAAACCCACATTCATCACACCACGGGGAACATTTTGCTACAAAGTAATGCCATTTGGGTTGAAAAATGTTGGGGCAACATACCAAATGGCAATGGAAACTTTGTTCCATGATATGATGCATAGAGATATTGAGGTGTATGTTGACAATATGATAGCCAAATCAAAGACAAAGGAAGAACATAGGGTCAATTTAAAGAAGTTGTTTGATCGCCTGAGAAAGTATAAACTTTGACTAAACCCATCTAAATGCACTTTCGACGTAAAATCAGGAAAATTGCTAGGATTTATTGTTAGTGAAAGAGGAATAGAAGTGGATCTGGACAAAGTACGAGCCATAATAGAAATGTCACCCCCAATACAGAAAAGGAGGTTCGTGGTTTCTTAGGAAGATTGAATTACATAGCTCGGTTTATATCTCAGTTAACCGCTACTTGTAATCCAATCTTTAAGCTATTACGAAAGAACCCACCAGTTAAATGGAATGAAGATTGCCAAAAGGCCTTTGAAAAGATCAAACAATATTTGTAAGAACCACCGGTCTTAGTACCTTCAATGCATGGAAAACCCTCATCATGTACCTTATTGTACTTGGCTCATAATCATGTCGAAGACTATCAATCAATGTAATGTGAATTTTCGGATGAAGACATAATGGCACTTTTTGAAGAGGAACAATCATTGAATGGGGAGAAATGGTCTCTCTTATTTGACGGAGCATCTAACGTATTTGCATACGGAATTGGTGCAATGCTAATTTCTCCTGAGAATCAAGTCATTCCATTCACATCGAGATTAACCTTTGATTGTACAAATAACATGGCTGAATATGAAGCATGTGCAATGGGAGTCCTGGCAACACTTGAATTCAAGGTCAAGGTTTTGGATGTTTATGGTGACTCCGCAATAGTCATTCACCAACTGAAAGGCGAAGGGAGACTCGAGACACAAAGTTGATCCTATATCATTCTTACACTAAAAGAATGATGGAACAATTCAAAGAAATAACTTTTCATCATATCCCTCGTGAAGATAATCAGTAAGCCGATGCTTTAGCTACTTTATCTTCAATGTTCAAAATAAGCCAAGAGGGAGATATGCCATTGATAAAAACACAACATCAAGATCAACCAACATATTGCCATGTAATACAAGAAGAATCAGACGGGAAGCCATGGTTCCATGACATTAAGTGTTGTCGAAGACTATCAATCAATGTAATGTGAATTTTCGGATGAAGACATAATGGCACTTTTTGAAGAGGAACAATCATTGAATGGGGAGAAATGGTCTCTCTTATTTGACGGAGCATCTAACGTATTTGCATACGGAATTGGTGCAATGCTAATTTCTCCTGAGAATCAAGTCATTCCATTCACATCGAGATTAACCTTTGATTGTACAAATAACATGGCTGAATATGAAGCATGTGCAATGGGAGTCCTGGCAACACTTGAAGAAGGGAGACTCGAGACACAAAGTTGATCCTATATCATTCTTACACTAAAAGAATGATGGAACAATTCAAAGAAATAACTTTTCATCATATCCCTCGTGAAGATAATCAGTAAGCCGATGCTTTAGCTACTTTATCTTCAATGTTCAAAATAAGCCAAGAGGGAGATATGCCATTGATAAAAACACAACATCAAGATCAACCAGCATATTGCCATGTAATACAAGAAGAATCAGACGGGAAGCCATGGTTCCATGACATTAAGTGTTATTTGTAAAATAGAGAGTATCCTCCCAAGGCTTTAGAAAATGATAAAAGAACCTTAAGAAGATTGGCGATGAGATTTTTCTTAAATGGTGATGTGCTTTATAAGATGAATTATGACATGGTGTTGCTTAGATGTGTTAAAGTGGCGGAGGCGAGGAAGATAATGGAAGAACTTCATGAGGGTTCGTTTAGAACACATGCAAACGGACATGCACTGGCAAGAAAGATTTTGAGGGTTGGGTATTATTGGTCGACCATGGAAGCTGATTGTTGTGATTATGTTAGAAAATGTCATAAATGTCAAACATATGTTGACAACATGCACGCACCACCAACATCTCTAAATGTTTTATCGACACCATGGCCTTTTGCAATGTGGGGTATGGATATGATTGGCCCCATTGAACCCAAGGCTTCAAATGGACATCGTTTCATTTTAGTGGCCATTGATTACTTTACCAAATGGGTTGAAGCAGCATCATATATTAGTGTGACAAAGAACGTGGTGACCAGGTTCATTAAGAAAGATCTTATTTGTCGTTATGGCTTGCCAAACAAAATCATTACAAACAATGGGACAAATTTGAACAACAAGATGATGAAAGAGTTGTGTAATAATTTTAAAATTCAACATCATAATTCTTCACCCTATCGTTCAAAAATGAACGGGGCAGTCGAGGCAGAAAACAAGAACATTAAGAAAATTGTCCAAAAGATGGTGATAACATATAAAGATTGGAATGATTTGCTTCCTTTCGCGTTGCATGCCTATCGTACTTTTGTTCGCACCTCTATTGGGGCAACTTCGTATTCTTTAGTACGGGATGGAGGCAGTACTCCTCATAGAGGTTGAAATCCCTTCTTCACGAGGATTAGTCGAGATAGAACTTGATGAAGCTGAATGCCATCAATTAAACCTCATTGAAAAAAAGATTGGTCGCTTTATGCCATGGACAATTGTATCAAATAAGGTTGAAAAGAGCCTATGACGAGAAGGTTCACCCTCGAGAATTTTGAGAAGGAGAGTTGGTACTCAAGAAGATCTTGCCTACACAAAAGGACCATAGGGGAAAATGGACTCCAAATTATGAAGGACCCTATGTAGTAAACAAAGCCTTTTCAGGAGGAATCCTAATCCTCACAAATATGGATGGCAAAGACTTATCACTTCCAATAAACTCTGACGCTGTTAAGAAGTACTATGCATGAAAGAGGTTAGCGAGGTTGAAAACTTGAGAAGGCAGTCTAAATAAAAATTGTTAGGTCTAAAAACCCTTTTAGGTAGCTTGGCAAAAAAAAACGACAAAAAAAAAATCTAGAAGCTTAAAGGTTTGCGAGGGCAGCTCATGAAGAAGTTTGAAATGCTCATTGAATTGAGACTCGAAAGGAATCTATATCATGAACAATCCAATTGGGTTGTATCAAATGCGATCTTGAATCTGATGTTCTCAAATGCCAATGGATGGATTTGTCAAAATTAATAGCATGACGATTAACATTGTTACTTTAATCCTTTTGTTTGTCTTCAACCCTTGTAACCACTATTTCAATTCCAAAAGAATAAATACCACAATTTTAGCTTACTCACCATTTCAGTGCACTCCTTCATCTTGTTATATACCAATGAAGAACATGCCATAAATTTGTAATGTATATAAATATTGTGAAAGATTTCAAAGGCCATAAGAAATTTGATAACATATGATGATGAGAGTGAACTGATTGGATGGTTGCAATCCTCATAGAAAGAGCTTAGCCACTCTAAAAAATAAAAATAAAAAACTCTCTCCTTGAATCTTGATGCGCTAGAAAACCCAAAATGAAAAAGTTGAAAAATGTTCAAAATAAAAGATATTGCATGTCCTGCATTATTAATGTGTTGACATACCTTTTTTACTTTTTATACATCATACATGGCATGCCATACACCTTTAATGAAACATGTTTCATGTTCATCGTATATTGCATGCCATACACCTTTCATGAAACACATTTCATGTACATCATACATTGCATGCTTAAATTAACTTTATAATCGACAATTTTCACATCCCATCTCTCAAATTAAATCAATTGGGTTATGATTATCTCTTTCGGTTCTCCCCTCAACCTTTCAATTAACACAAAACTTCATTTGGAGTCTTTGTACTTCCTCTTTTAACTTGCCAATTTCATGATTGAGTCTCCGTACTCAGTTACAATTTTAAGGTTGCATATTGCCGTCATGATTAATTTGCATATGTGGCATTTAGAGTCCTCGTACTCATCCTTTATTTCTGTTGGAGTCGCACTTAGAGTCCCCGCACTCATCATGTGGTTCACTTGGGTCCCTGCACTCATCCTTTAACTTCATCCCTTCTATTTTAATTCAAATAATTCTTTTTTAGTCCATTCACTTTTATTTTCCTTTTTAGTTTTTGCACTATTTTATATTGTTTCTTAAATTTAGCAAACTTTGATTTAAATATTGTAATTTGTTATCAAAACTTTGTGTTCTTGTCTTTACTTTAATTTTATTAAGATATTTTTTATCTTAATAAAATTAAGTAAAAAGGGGTAATTGTTAACACCTTGTTTTGTTCACTTTGTTTTCAAAAATAAAATAAAACAAAACAAAACAAAATAAAAATAAGTTACTCCTAATAAATAATCTAAAATAATCTAGCGCAATAATAGAAGATCAGATTTAAAATTACAATAATTAAAAATATGAAAATAGAAAAAAAATAATAGAGGTAAGAGGGAGATGGCATTCTGCAACGATAGAAGATAGATAGCTTTTGCTACTATCACTACAAGAAAATGTCTTATTAGTAACCAATTTTAGTAACTTAAAGTTGTTAGTCACTATATTGACCAATTTAGATATCAATTTACAAAATTAAAATTTATTGGTTACTAAAATAGTCACTAATATAAATAAAAAATTATAATTGGTCACTAATTAATTAGAGAGCAATTTAGTAACTAAGTTATTTTGGTAGCCAAAACTTAGGTAGCTAATTTTTAGTGACCAGTTTTTTTTATAGCCAAAACTATGGTAGCTAATTTTAAAAACCAATTCAGTGACCAATTATATTTTTTTATTCACAATAGTAACTATTTTAGTAACCAATAATTTTTTTACTTTGTAAACTTGTATCTAAATTAGTAATTATAGTAACTAACAACTTTTGGTCCCTAAAATTGGTTACTAATGAAGCATTTTCTTGTAGTGTATGCCTTTTGCTATGACTGTCATCACATCTTGTAGATTCAAGGCCATCATCAAAAGCACTTTCCATCAATACCTTTTGTTGTAGAAGATAATACCGTAAAACCAGGGAAACCATAATTCTTAACCACTCTTGTAGAAAGATAGTAACAAAAATCACCAACAGTAGCAAAGACTAGTCTCCTCCATGAAACAACCATTGTCATTGCAAATTTCATATACTAATCCATTAAAGCAACAAAATCTCTTGAAATCACGGGATTTCATCTTCTAACATCATCTAAAATCATTAACATTCTTTGTAATAAAAATCTTCTAACAAAATGAGAGGAGATGGATGGATAAGGGGTGGGGAAAATTGGTTAAGAAGAGAAAGTTCCAAAATGGAGGTCGAAGTCTAAGCTCAAACACACCACAATGGCACAACAACACGACTCACAGCACGAATCACACTTCCCGTTTGAAGTTGGTAATAAATAATTTTTACCCTCATCTTGGAATGCTCTACGTTCCATTATGTGTTGTATGCTATGTATTATAACTCTCCATTATTCTCCCATCTCTGCATATTTAAATCATATGTGTTTGTTCGGGATCATTATATTTAGTATGCACTTGAGATCTATATGTTCAAAATGCCTTTAAAATCAGTATATGAAATAAGTGATATTTTCTGATCTTTTTGTTTCTCTCGATACGTAGTAAGCCAATTAACCCTAAATATGAAAATGCCTTGATTTTTAGAGGTCATAAAATTTCATACTTACCACCTAAACAAACTCTCGTCATAGTTGAAGATGATCCCTTCGAATCGTATCTGATAGGTCTCGAATTTGTGTTGTGACCATCCCAAAACCGTATATGAACCACGCCAGAGCAGAATCTAAGTTGTTCCCTCTGGAAATCGCACCTAAACCCTTTTCGGTAGACCATCAACCTCTAGTCACGTCTGAGACTACGTTCCTTTCTCCTTCACATCTGCGTTTGAACTGTTCCAGAAAGCTTCACACCAACCCCTGCAACTAGCGTTTTCTCCCTTTTCGCAGACTTCCCTACAATATTTGAAATAAGTTTGTTCCTGTTGGAAAAAACTCACACACACTAAAAGAATATGCAATGTAACTCACTATGGTGTTTTTTATTGATGGAGAATGCGCTATTATATAGCCAATTACAAACCAAATAATAACAAACCAAATTAAATCTTTATCTAATCTAATCTTATCTAATACCCCATATTATCAAACTAAATCTTATATACTCTAACTAACTAAAATAACAACTAACTTAAATCTAATTAACTAAATATAAAATACCCAATCACTTTGTTAAATAAAAACAACTCTATAAACTAAAATATAATCTAAATATTATCTAACAAAATTAAAGATTATCCAACAGTTCCTTCATTTGCCAGATTCAGGTTTCAAGCCACTCCCTCTCACAACCTGGGCCATCCTTGAAATCAAGCCCAATCCTTTCGTTTTCTCCCATTTTCTTATGGTTTCTTTTCCTTTTTTTAAATTTTTTTTCTTTTTTTATCTATAATATATAAATATGATGCATCTGTTAAGTAAATTCTATTAGTATATTAACCTTCATAACAATCTAGACTCTGGAAACGTGCGTTTTGTTTCATTCTATAATTATAAAGTAAAATTTTAGTGATAATAATTATATATGTTTTTAGTAATTATAGTAAAATCACCTTTTATATTTTATATTAGTTATTTAAAAAATATATATATTTTTAACCATTTTAGATGTACTTCTAATTTGGTTATCTTAAAATTATTCAAAATTATTCTATTGATACTTTTAATAAGGTTATTTTTTTTTAAACCACTTTAGATGCACTTCTAATTTAGTTATTTCTATTTTAGACCACTTTGGATGCACTTCTAATTTGGTCATCTTAACATTATTCAAAATTATTTTATTGATACTTTTTATAAGGTTTTTTTTTTATTTTTTTTATTTTAAACAACTTTAGATGCACTTCTAATTTAGTTGTCCCTATTTTAGACCACTTTGGTTGTACTTCTAATTTGGCCATCTTAAAATTATTAAATTTTTTTACAATTTTAAGATATTTTTTATTTATTACAAATTTGTAACCACTTTATATGCGCTTTTAATTTGGTTATTTTATTTAAACCTTTTTACAACCACTTTAAATATTTTCAACAAGAACTACGTAACTCTGATTCTCCATTGCACCTGGAGATACGTAGGAGTAGGGTATCATCCTTGTCGAGCTAAATAAATAGAAAAATATTGTTATTTTGTTATAATAATATTAGTGTTTTTTAGAAAGTTTTTTTTTTTTGAGGTGAAATAAATTTTCTTAAGTTAAATAATTTCCTCATTTAATTATAAGCAATCGTCTTAGGACGGACGTTGTACGGTGTTAATACCTTCCCTACACGTAATCGACTTACGAATCCATTTTGGTTTTTAGGACTAATTCTCTTTTAAAAGGTTTTTCTAATATTTCCCTTGAATAAATATTGGTGACGACTCCATTAAAATCGTTTTTTTAAATGATGGAAAGCGATCTCGTCGTGATTCCAGTTGCGACATTGAGTAATGCAACATATTTTCGGAGAGGCATCCTTTTAGAACTGGTTTAACATATGGTTTAAATTATCCTACTCCTAACCAGGATCATTTGGTTAGAGGACTTGAAAGTACCAAGAGAGTGACACGTAGAGATACACCTAGTGTTTGTGAGGCCTTGGTAAAGGATGTTAATGCCTTGGAATTCAGAATTATAAAGTTGAATGGCAAGATTGTTAGTATTAAAAGGAAGCACAATCCTGACGGAAAATCATTGTCAAAGACAAATGCAGTAAGATGTTCTAAATTTGAAGGCTATGGCATGAAACTCATCAATGTCCTAATAGGGATGCAAGTCCCATGACTAATGAAGACCTCAAGAACTACAATTTATACTTGAAAGAGGAGGAAGAAAGGGCAACACAAATATTATATGTATTGAAAAGAAGGCAAGAGCAGAAGGTAAAAAGAGCACATGAGAAGGAAACACTTGTAGAAAATGAAGCAAAGGCAAAGAGAGAAAAAGAAGAGAAAGAAATAAGAAAAAAGAGGCAGGAAAGAAAAGAAAGAAAAAGAAGAGAAAGAAAAGAGAGAGGGAGATGAGAAAGAAGAAAGAGAGAGAAAAGAGCGAGAAAAAGAAAAAAAAAGATGAGACTAGAAAAAGAGAGGAGGAAGAAAAGAGAGAAAAAGAGAAAGAAAGAAGAGAGCATTATGAATTGTCAATGAAAAAAAGTACTAACTTTCCTCTTATTGGCATCAACAATGGAAAGAAGAAAGGATATTTAAAGAAAGAGTTTGTCATCAAGCAACAATGGGATCAACAATGGGAAGAAAAAATGATGATAAAAGGGGATAGCACAAGCTTAGAAATATATGCTCCTGAATTAGCTTTTTTACCCATTCCTAACAAATCTATGAGTGATCAAAGTCATACCTATAAATTGGTTGTTTGTTTGTGTAATATTCCTTTCTTTTTCTTTGAGCATTGCATCTCTAGTTTAAAATTGTTCGATGCTTTGTGCACGTTGGTATTTGACCATGGAGGCAGACCTCCAAAATCTTTGATAATAAGAGATTGGCCTCTTCCAGGATCCAAATCTCAGTTTAGTAGAATTTCTATTTTCTTTTTATTATTTTAGATTTATGTCTTTGATTTGGGTTTGTGTTTGGATGTAGGACCTTCTAGAATTCGAGTCGAATTCTCTCCAAACAAGGAAGAATGACAAGGAATCTTCAATTGAGACAAACTTGAGGACAAATTCTCTTTAAGAAGGAGGGTATGATAGAAGACTATCTCCTAAACTTCAAGTGATACGAATTTAAGGACAAATTCTCTTCAAGAATAAGGAAATGATAGAGGACTATCCCTAGATTTCATACAAGAAGAACTTGAAGATGAAAGTTTAAAATTCAAAAAACCTATGACAAGGGCAAGGAGCAAGAAATGGGAAGATCAAATATATTCAAGGCTCCTAATGCTACAAGCAACTGGAAATTCAAAGGTTTTGAAGATTATGGTTTGGAGCACATTTGAAGAATAGTTTTTAGGAAAATTAGTCTATGTTTTTGGGCTTTAAGTTTTCTTTTATAAATTAGTTTATGCTTTTATGTTTTTGGGCTCATGCCTTCTTGTAGGATTCTCAAGTTTTCTTAAATTTATGTGCCTTTATATAGATGCACCAAAAAATTTAGGTTAAAATACCTTTTTGGTCCTAATTTTCGTCAAGTTTTTTCAAATAAGTCCTAATTTTGGTTTTGTGTTCAAATAGGTCCCAATTTTCGTCAATTATGTTCAATTGGGTCCTTTTTTGCTAACACCGTTTAAATCATTAACGACCATGAACAGTGACTGCCACGTGTCATTTCGTGGTTTTTTTGAATTTTTTTTATTTTTATTTTTAATTTTTAATTTTTTTTTAATTTTTTTAATTTTTTTTAAATGTACACGTGTCAACCCAGGAGTGTGCCACGTGTCACTTTGTGGTTTTTTTGAATTTTTTATTTTATTTTTATGAATTTTTTTTGAATTTTTTTTGAATTATTTTTTAAATGTTCACGTGTCAATCTAGTAGTGTGCCACGTGTCAAAGTCAATATTCTATATTCGATTTGGTCTCTATATTTGTTATTTTTGTTCAATTAGGTCCTAATTTTTGTTAAGATTAACCAATTTGGTCCTTATAGAAGATGTGACCAAATTTAATTTTTATATCAAAGTTATAATGATGTGAATTTTAATATATTATATAAAGATATTTAATAAAAATATGAATTTTAATATAAAAATTAAATTTGGTTTTAATTTGGAGAGGGACCAAATTGGTTAATGTTAACAAAAATTGGAACCTAATTGAACAAAAATAACAAGTATAGGGACCAAATTGAATTTAGAACATTGACTTTGACACGTGGCATGCTACTGGATTGACACGTGGACATTTAAAAAAAATTTAAAAAAAAATTAAAAATTTTTAAAAAAATTCAAAAAAACCATGAAGTGACACGTGGCACACTCCTAGGTTGACACGTGTACATTTAAAAAAATTAACAAAACTTAAAAAAATTTAAAAAATTAAAAATAAAAATAAAAAAAATTCAAAAAAACCACGAAGTGACATGTGGCAGTCACTGTTCATGATTGTTAATGATTTAAACGGTGTTAGCAAAAAAGGACCCAATTGAACAAAATTGACGAAAATTGGGACCTATTTGAACACAAAACTAAAATTAGGACTTATTTGAAAAAACTTGACGAAAATTGGGACCAAAAAGTTATTTTAACCAAAAATTTATGTAGACACTTTTGAGTCATATTATATGCATTTACATTATTTGAGAAAGGATTCTTTTGGCTCTTAGATTAGAACTTTGATTCTTATCTAAGAGTAATATCTTTGTGGTGAATCTTCACCTAACTTATCAATATACTAGATTGTGACATCTTCCATCCCTGTCTTATTTCACGTTCTTCACTGATTTATTTTTATATTGCCTCTTGAGTATTCAAATTTATAAATGATTGTACTCTTTCCTGGATAGGATCGTATCACTTTATTAGAACGAAGAAGCCTAATTTTTCTTTCTAATTGATTTTCTAACTCAGATTTATATATTTTGAATTTATCAAAAATTTCATGTTTGTGGTTTATTATATACACATAACAATATTTAGAGAAATCATCAATAAAAGTAATAAAATATATTTTACCATCGTGTGTTAAAACATCATTACTATCACATACATCACTATGTATTAATTCAAGTAGATTAGTTTCCTTTTTCATGCATGTATGGCATGGGTTCCTTAGTTGCTTTAATTGAACACATTTCACATTTTTTTTCTTCAAAATCAATAGAAGATTTAGGAATAAGATTAAGAGACATCATTCTTCTAACAAAATTTGAATTTATTTGACCTAGTCTAGGATGCCACATATCACAACTTTCAACATTGGTAATAATCAAATGAGAACTACTAGATATTTTATAGCTGAAAAAGGCATAAGACTTAACTTAAACAAACCGTCACACAAATATATCCTTTACCAATAAAAACACCATGTTTAGTAATAACAATTCTATTGGACTCAAAAACAACTTTGTAACCTTATTGAACTAACTAAGAAGTACTTATGAGATTTTTTATAATTTCAGAAACATGAAAGACTCCATTTAAAATAAGATAATTTCTAGAAGACAACTCTAGTTTCACTTGACTCTCTCATAGAACATATGTCATGCTCCCATTTACCATAGTTATGGTACGTGTGCTTGTTTCTTGATATAAAGAAAATGTTTTTTTATTAGCAAACACATGAACATTAACCCTAGAATCTATAAACCAATCATTTGAGTTAAAAATATAATTTAACTTAGGGCGAGTGACATGCTACCTTTCATATGGGAAATCATAGGCAAATAGTATTAGCTTCAGGTTTGGAACTAGACATAGGTTGGCGATGACATTGAAAGAATTTTTTAGCTAGATGATTAGTTCAAGCATAAACAAAACAAAACATCTCATTCCCCATATTTTTATCCTTATGCTTATTGTTGTTATAAGAAAAGTTGTTTCTTGGTTTAGAGAAAGAAGGGTTTTTCACAAACTTATTTTTATTAAAACCATGTTTTTTGAAGGATTTTGGATTAGGCTTATAAGAGCTATCGAATTTATTACATTTCTCAACAAAATAGGCTTTGGAATTAGACTGCGAATTTTGAGAAAAAAGTAATGTTTTCCTCAATATGAAAACACACAAGCAAATCATCAAAATAGAAATATTCAGGCTTGTGTTTTAAACTTCGAGCACAATCAAACCAAGAAGGAGAGAACTTTGAGATCAAAAAGAGCCACAAGCATAATGCTCGATAAAATAATATTTTTTAATTTCATGTCAAAACAATATTTTCAAACTCATGAATCTGATCAGAAATGGGTTTATTATCAACCATTTGAAATTAAATATTTTTTTGCAAGAATATCTAGATAAATCTTTTTCTGCATATCCATATTTCAATTCAAGTGTTTCCCATCAATCAATAGTAATGTTGGTATGGAAAAATATGTCCATGACATAAAATATCTTTATCTGAAACATCAGTAGAAGAGGTCGAAAAAACACTCAAGATGATAAAAGAATTAGTAGTTTTAGAAATCACAACAAACAATCCTATTTCAGTAAGCCAAAACTTCATCTATTGTTGGCAACAGAAAAGAAAAAAATTGCCCGTAAATTTTCAAGCTTACTTGAGAGTGACTTAATCATGAACATGGCAAGCATAATATTATCTCTGATTTTTTTTAAATAAAAGGAATAAACAAATTATAGAACAAAAAATTTTCTCTTTAAGAATGTTGGAAAATAATGAGAAAATAAAACAAGATAGAGATCTGGATAAGATGAGATTATCAAGTCAAACAATTATTATATTTTTGCAAGATACAATAACCCGTTAGATCACTACTATTTTAAGAGATAGTATAAAGAAAAATAGAAGACGTAATATTTTTGCAAGAACTAGTGTTTCTTGTGGGTTTTTCCCATGCACCTAGGAGGTGGTATTTATAGGTAATGAAAGGAAACATGGGAGTCAATCGTCATCCATATGATTTAATTAAAAAATAATTTAGGATTAATATTACATTAAAACATTAGTAACGGTAAAAAAAAATTTAATTAATTTTTTTCAACATTATACCAATATTTCTATCAAATGAAGTTGATAGTGCACCTTATTGTATATATTCTCTTCTGAGAGATTATTTATTTTCATTTAAACTTATTTATTTGCAAAGAAAAAGTGATAAAATAAATACTCTAGAAAATAAAATGTGGTTCAATAATAAAAATATAATTGTATCCGTTATCTCGTTTTTTTTTTCAAAAATGACAACTATATAGTCATATAAATCGAAAAAGACAATAAATAATAAATGTTATAATCAATTTGATTATAGTAAAACCTCTCTATAATTGCTTAAAAAAGAATAAAACATAAAGCAATTAGATTAAAGTTGTATAAAACAAATAATTATACTTTTTTTATTATATGTGAAATTTTTTTTCTTTATTTAATTATTTACGTAATTTTTCAATTTAATAAATTCATAGAAAAATATAATTGATTATATATATATATATATATATATATATAGAATTAACTTAACAAAAAAACAATAATTTATTAAATACTCAAATAAACAACAGCTTTAAACATTCAAAATAAAAACCGATGATATTTTTAAAACATTAAACTTATTCAAGCCTTTAATATATGAGGTGGAGTAATGCTACCATACAAATTCTTAAATAGCTATGATCAACGTTTTCTTAAACCAGCAAGTAAATCATCTCGTTAATTAGCATATCATCTTGAGATTTTTAATTAACATCCCTTCTTGGTTTGTAATTCCATCTACCTTAGTGACCTTTTAGGTTTAAGAAAAACCGCTCTAACAATTTTTATGAAAACCAAACCAAACTAGACTTAGTGGCCTTTTAGATTTAAGAAAAATCAAATAGCATTCTTATGAACATAGCAGTACTTAGTGCACAACAGGATATTTGAACAGAGAGAAAGGAAAGGAGGAGACATACAATTATACACATAATTACAATTTTTCCATTCAATTTTATGTGCATACACAAAGTTTACATCTACTCCAAATTACACCACCAAAATGTACTCTTTAAACCATGTACATGTACAGACCCAATTGCATCTACACCAAATCACACCCCTAAAAGCACTATATACTCTTTTGGATTTGGCATCCTAAAAGCACTACTTGCTTCATATTGAACCTAGGTAACATGCTACTGAGCACAACTAAGCTATGTAGATGTGTGTTTAAGCTTTCTACTGTACAGTGTAAATTCCAAGCCCCTTTGCTGGGAGGAACATATATACAATCTCTTTAACTTGCACACATAAATTTCTTTTTCACTTGAGAGTAAGGGAAAGGAAATGCAGGGAATATACAAAGGAGGACTCAAGAATAAGATCTGATCAGCTTAAAATTCTGAAAAGATCGAGCTTTGAAAAAATTTCCTAAGAGAAATCCAATTGTTGTGGGTTGAGGGGCCTTTGGTGAAAGACTAGAACTATGTTTTACGTTCAGTACTTTGTCACCAATCTGTCTGCGAATTGAATCTATAATCTTGGGGTCAACTGGGTTACCAGTGACATCTGTAACATAAAAAGTATCTCTTGCCATTCCTTCTTCTGTTGATATTTCTGCTCTTTTGATACACAAACTGTTCTCTCGAAATATTCTTGTGATATCTGAAAGAAGTCCTACACGATCTTTTGTGCACAACTCCAGCTCCATTCCCTGCATACAAACACATATGTTAGCATCATTCCATTCACAAAAGGTTCTGAGAAGTGCAGCTTCAAGCTGTGGATTGTTATCACACCTCAGATGCTCGCCTTTCAATTGCTGCTTCAAGACACTGCACCAGTCGTTCACGTTCAGCCTCTAAACTAATGGGAAAGCCATCCACATGCCGAATATAAAACTCCTAGATGAAGGAGAAAATCTCAGTCAGAAAAATTCAAGCAGAAAATGGACTCAGACCATTCCATGCTGACCATATGAAACTCAAGTATAGAATGCATGTAGTTCATCTGATCAAACATTGTTTAAGTTAATGTGATACTTGAGCCATAGAACTTTCTCATATAATGAACTAATATTATAGGTTAAGTTCTCATCTTCTGTTTAAGTCACAACAGTTGAAATTTACAGGCCAAAATTTTTAGTATTTGAGTTTAGTTTAGCTACAATAACAAGTACAGTAGTACACAAAGCAAAAAAGGTTGAACCATATAACAAACAACATAAAGAGAAAAAATTTGGCTAACCTGAAAAGCTTCTGTCCGTAATGTCTTAACAACACCATGAAAAACTACATACTGCATGTCAGTTAAAGTGCAAACAATATCAAACAGCAACTTTGGTCGATCTTTTGCTCTCATGGTAACCACAGTGTAATCCTTCTCAACACAATCTACAACGGTTACATGAGGGAGAGGGCGTTTGTCTCTATCTCTGAGTCCCCCTCGTCCTTCCCTTTCAATCCTCTCATAATCCCTATCAGCAAACATAATCTGATGCAATCTTCTGTCCCTATTTGTAACGCCAGTGGGTGAAAGTGTTGTCCTTGCTGTCTTTGGATCATTGCTTCCCCTAAGAACATTAGAAAGCAAATCCCTTATCGTAGAGAGGCGAGACGGATCCTTGATGGCGCAGCCGCTGGAATCATCTGTCACATGAACTACAGCTGCAGCTCTAGTATTATGTGTCCATATCTCAGCAGTGGCCACATTACAGTGAAGGTCCGTGAGAACTGCACAGATTTCAGATAGTAACCCGGGTCGGTCTGTGCCGGTGAGTTCAATTACAGTATGCTCTTCAGTAGGTACAACTCCAACAGACTCTCTCAGTGAGGGTGCAAAGCTCGGATTGTTTTCAATTCTCTACAAAAAGAACAAAGATCAGTGAGAAACCACAAAGTCACAAGACTTATTGACCATCATCTATCATCAAGGAACTATATATTATTAGCATGACGAGAATCACATATCACTTGCAGAAAGAAGACACTCATATCTTAATGGACCTAACTTAGGCTTCACACACCAGAATGGATAACTTAAGACACTTGTACTTCGGCGTTTATTAAGATCAAATCTCCAAAGTTTCAAGACCCTCACATTTCTTCAAGGATTTTTTATCTTGCTTTATATCATCCTATGTTCACTATATAACTAATTAAATCAGTATGACAGTAATATAACGAGTTAATCACCAGATGGAACTAACAGTTAATATAACATTTGCTGGAGAACTACTGGGACCAACAGAGTTTTGATGAGTCAAATAAATAAGTGAAATAAAAAATGAACAAAATTGGAATTTGAGCTTGTTCTCCCTCCATCTAATTTGGTAAACCAGTTCATAGCTAACTAGAGCAATCAGCAAGCAGAAAATAATGGCAAAAGTATAGTAAAGTTCATATTTTAAAAGAACCAAATTCAAATTAGCATTCTCGGCACTAACACAAGTGTCCTGCTTACTTAACCCGAGGATTTCTAGCAAAAGAAAAATAAGAGAGAAGGGGGAGACCCTACAACAGAGAATGAAAACATAAATAAGCCTTATTTAGCTTTTTAAGAAATTCAAGCAGAAAAATCCCTACCCTTTGAATATAATCAATGACTTCCTTATCTCTGATCTTGTTTCCATTACGATCAATCACATTAAACACTGAAAATCATCAAAATAAATACTAGAATCAGAAGCAAAGTTCACAAAAATAATTATAATCACTACTCTAAGTCTTTTTTTTTTCCCTTTAGCTTGCCACTGATGAAGAATAGGAAACTTACCATCCATGAACCACACCCCATCAGAGGAGATATAGGCCTTTGTTATCACAAGGTTCATATCTGAAATAACTTGGACAACATCCAAGAGAATCCCATGTTTGTTGACACTGTCAACCTGTAAAAACACTTACATAAGAAAAAAGTGCATAGCTATTTCTTTTTCCCGAAAAATGAAATTGACTCCGAAACATTTTGTTTTTATATTAAAAAAATAAAAAAAATAAATAAATCCAGCCAAATTCTACAACATCAAATCATTAGAAAATTTGAACAAAAAAATAGGAAGAATCTTTTCTATTGTCAACTCAATTTTGTGAACCAAAACAGGGGAAAACACAAACTTTATAAGATCAAATAATTAGAAAACTGAAAGAAAGAAAAAAAAAAAAAAAAAGAATCTTCCTTATTGTCAACTCAATTTTGTGAAGCCTAATCAAAGGGAAGCAACCAGCTTTACCTGAATAACAGTTGCGTTTTCACAGGCATTGTTGTCAATCACAACCCTGCATATAAAAAACTAGCCGGTAAAAAACACCAACACTATAGACACAGTATACACACACCGGAATTCAAACATGAAAATAACGATTATCACATCAAACCACAAGAAAAAGCATACCAAATACAATTTTGTTTTAGGAAAAAAGTAAAAAAAAAAAAAAAAAAAAGAAAAAAATAGGA
>Ga0214543_1002306_pt1 | contig 37476 bp, 28 predicted proteins | sample CNSS2metaG_FD_160094 | JGI IMG/M metagenome (GOLD analysis project Ga0214543, IMG submission 160094) | Root nodule microbial communities from cowpea collected in UCLA plant growth center, Los Angeles, California, USA - CNSS2 | ecosystem: Host-associated > Plants > Roots > Nodule | place: USA...
TAAAAATGACCCCCCCCCCCCCCCCCACACACACACACTAACACAGAACATCATTAATAATAACTTAGGCATGGCAACTAACTTCACAAAAAAAAACAAAACTAATAAAAGCATGTAAGATCAAAATCGCTTAAGAACTCTTCAACAAACATCAGATTTTAATTCTAATAACAAAACCATAAATCAGAACCATTAGGAGTGAATATGTTGTCTACAAATCATAACCACAATACATAAATATATCCAAAACTTAAAATAGCATAACCACATTCCAATAGCTCAAAAAACGACATTGTAGAGATGCATCAACCACATTTTGTCTCCTAACACCAAAGATCACCACGAAGGAAGATAAAAAAATAAGTTAAGAAATGAACCTTACATGGAAAACGATTGCAGCGAAGGATGATTGAAGGAGCAGCGACGGAGAGGAGTAGCCACCCAAAGGAGCAACAACACGAACAAACACTTTTGCACAGAGGAGCATAGATGAAAAGGGGCAGCAACGACATTGAAGAGTAGTGACCATAGTAGCATCGATGCGCGGACCACCACTGATGCCGATGAACACCAACGCAGATGCAGAGGAGTAGTGACACAAATAAGCACAGGCGAACCCAAATCAGAGAAGCACCGATGATAAACCACGAGGACGAAGATGAACCTATCTATGTGTAGTGTCGATGAAGACGAAGTTCTGTTTGTGTGTAGTGTGGTGTGACGAAGAAGACAAACCTTCGTCGTGATTGTATGTACTGGACGTGAAGAAGCAAAACTAATTATCAAAATTAGGGCTTCTAATTAATTTTAGAAAGAGGGTTTTTTTTTATTTGATTAAAAGTTAGAGCTTTTTTAAATTAAAATGGGTTGTGGGTCAGTTCACTTTTAGGGATAGCAAAATGGGCCAGACTTGACGGCCTGACCCGTCAACCTGTCAAAAAATGGTGGGCTGGGTCAGAATATTGATCCCATCAACCTGTACCAACCTAGCCCGTTTGGCCCGTCAACCTATTGAGCTGCGGAACGGGTTGGCCAGCCCGTAGCCCATCTTATCATGAGAAAGTTAAAGAGGCTGACCCGTGTTATTATTTTTTTTGGTTTGTTTGTTTCATTTCTTTCTCTAATCTCACTCACACACTAAAAAGCTAGAGATATGAAATCTATGAGAGACAAAACCCAGAAATAAGTTTAAGAAATGAACCTTACATGGAGAATGACTACAATAGAGGATGATTGAAGGAGCAGCGACGTATAGGAGTAGCCACCCAAAGGAGCAACAACACGTATAACCACTTTTGCAAAGAATAGCACAGATGAAAAGGGCAACAACGACGTCGAAGACCAGTGATGCGGAGTAGCACCAATACGCGGACGACCACTAACGTCGATGAACACTAATACAGACGCGAACGAGCAATGACACAAAGGAGCACCGACAAACCAAATTAGAGAAGCACCGATGATGAACCACGAGGACGAAGATGAATTATCTATGTGTAGTGTTAGCGAAGACGAAGGTTTATTTGTGTGTAGTGTGGTGTGGACAAAGAAGACGAACCTTCGTCGTGACTTTGTGTAGTGGACGTGAAAAAGCAAAACAAATTATCAGAATTAAAGCTTCTAATTAATTTTAGAAAGAGGGGTTTTTTTATTTGATTAAAAGTCAGAGATTTTTTAAATTAAAGTGGGTTGTGGGTCAATTCACTTTTAGGGGTTGGAAAATGGGTCAAGTTTGACAGGTTGGCCCGTCAACCCGTTGAGTTGCGGAACGGGTTGGCCGTAGCCCGTCTTATCATGAGAAAGTGAAAAAGGTTGACCCGTGTTATTATTTTTTTTGGGTTTGTTTGTTTCACTTCTTTCTCTCATCTCACTGACACACTAAAGTGCTTGAGAGATGAAATCTACGAGAGACAAAACCCAAAAATATGAAACCAAATGTTGGTCACCCTCACCCACAAAGAAGATGAAATCCACGGTTCCAGCAGCTTTGCCTTGGGCAAAATCCAAGTTTGTTTTGGATACCGAAACCAGGTTTGTTCTGGACGATGAAACCACCATGGAGAAGACGAAATCCACGGCCCTGATACTTTACTTTGGGCGACGAAATCCATGTTTGTTTTAGACGACGAATCCCCACGGAGGAGACGACTTTGCTCTGGGGACGAAATCCAGGTTCATTTTGGATGGCGAAAGCCCCACGAAGGAGACAAAATCCACGACCGCGACGACTTTGCTCCGTCGGCGAGCTTCATTTCCCCTACCATTGTTCTAGGTTTTTTTCTAGTTTGGTCTTTGTCGGTTTCATTGCTTGAGAGCAGAGCACACACACATTTTACCTTTTTTACTTGATAACTGTTTGAATCTGGTATATTCTGAAGGCTTTGCAGATGCTATTTTAGATTAGATTTGTTTTTTATGTTTTCGTAGAGTTTGTAATATGGATTCGAATTGAGACTGTGTTGATTTTTTTTGCCAGCGATGAGCGTTGGAGTTTCTGGTGTGAATGGTGAAGTTTTAAATCCTGTTAAATCACGATGAGATGAAATTCAAGGTTTGGTTGAGTTTCTGTGTTTATGAATGTATGAAGATAGAGTTCTAATGTAATGTTCTTGTTGGTTTCCGTTGGCTTTTCAGTACCAGCTTTTTAGCATTTGTTTGAATAAGTTTTCATTCCTTGGAAATGTTTAATTTTTTTGCAATTTCCTAGTTTCAACTTTGCATTTTAAATTCAGGTCCATGTTCTCAGAAAAAAAGAAAAACACATTTTTTTTAAAAGACGGGCCAGACGGGCTGACCCGTTAACCCGTCAGTCCGTCACCGGATAAGACGGGTTATGTTCTCTAACTCGTGTTGTATAAATGGGCTAGTCTGTCCTGACCCGTTTTCAACAGGTCAAAAATGGGTTGGGTCAAATCGGGTCGGGTTGACCTGTTTTGCCACCCTTATTCACTTTAACTTGGCTCGAACCCACCTGACCTACGGGTTAAGTGAGCTGGACTCGTTTTAGCTCATAACCGGTAAAATTTTTCATTTTTTAACTCGACTCGACTTGAACTTGTGGTGAGCCAGATTGGCTCACGAGTTCCGACCTGTTTTGACATGTCTAGTTTACATTGAATATTTTGATTACCACCGAATATATTTTTCCAAGATTAAATAATATTAATTATTTAAAAATACTAGTTAGTTGATACTATTTCTAGATTAAAATCAATCAAGGTTATTTTCAACTAATATTATAAGATTTTTTCAAAATATTTAGTCAACATTTAAAAACATATCATGATGAAATTTTAACAAAAAATAATTTCAACAAATAATTGAAAATATTCTAATTGACAACAGCAGAAAACAACTAATCAATATTGACTAAAAAACTGTTAGAATAAATAGTCTTAAAAGATATTCATTGAACTTTGTGTTGGATCTAGTTCCTAGGAACATGCTTTAGTCCTAGTTCCTAGGAGTATCTTCTAGAATTGTCTTTTTTCCTTTCATCCATTGTATCTCATGTACTATAAATATTGAAACCTAAGAGAAGAGAATACACACTCTCAAATTCACTCTAAAATCTTCTTCTCTTTAATCTAGTTGATACTATTTCTAGATCAAAATCAATCAAGGTTATTTTCAACTAATATTATAAGATTTTTTCAAAATATTTAGTCAACATTTAAAAACATATCATGATGAAATTTTAACAAAAAATAACACTAATAATGTCAGTAAAAAAATAACTATATAAACATCAAGCAAAAAATAATTTCAACAAATAATTGAAAATATTCTAATTGACATCAGCAGAAAAAACCTTACCAATATTGACCAAAAAACAGGGAACAATTTTGAGTTATATTCTTTTAAAAGTTGAAACAAAGTCGATGAAAAGAAAAAAAAAAGTAACAAATAGATATCAACAGTAAAACTATCCTTTGGTAAAAAACTAGTCTAAAGTCAAAAATAAATAAAGGCTTAACTATTCCGATGGTCCCTACTTTGATGGGATGTATCAATTTGGTCATTGTTTTGTAAAAAATTTTAATTGCGTCTTAACTTTTAAAAGTGTACTTTCATCAAAAAAAAATTACTAAAAGTGTGCCATGTGTCAATATGTGGTTTTCTTACTTATTAATTTTTTAATTTTTTTTGAATTTCATTTTTTTTTGCAAAGAATGTTGTTGCCATGTGTCAGGTCCTTAATGTGACACGTAGCACAGACAGTGTCACATGACAAGACAATGTCTGCTATTAGTGTCACAGTCAAGTGTCATTGTTTTGATTTCAATTTAGTCCTTATATACACGTCTCCTTGTTTTAATTTAGTCTCTACTTATGTCTCTTTGATTTAATTTTGTCTTTTTTTTTTCAAAATAGAACAATATTGTTTGTTTTCAATTTGAGACCAAATTTATTATTTGTATAAATGTTATACTAATATTTTTTATTAAAAATGATTTTTTTAAATATTACATTATTGTATATTATTAATTCATGTTTTTTTAATTATCCAATATTTTTTCAAAAATGAGTAATATTGTCTCTCTCTATTTTGAGATCAAATTTATTATTTGTATAAATGTTAATAGTGACATTTTAACATATTACATTATTGTATACTATTAACTCATGTCTTGTTAATCATTATTTTTTTCAAAATAGATCAATATTATCTCCCTCCAATTTGAGACCCAATTTACTATTTGTATGGATGTTATATTAATTTGTTTTATTAAAAATGACTTTTTAATATATTATATTATTGATATTATTAATCCATAGTTTGTTAATATTTTTTACCACCAAATTTTTATATAAATATCGGTATTTAATTTTGTAAAAATATTTATACTTAATTAGTTTTAATCTTATAAAAAATATATTTCAATTACTAAAAAAAATTGAAACAAAAGTGAATCAAAAAGACATAAAAATTAATTGAAATCAGGATACTAATTATGTCACGTGTCACACCAAGGTAGGATGACAACGGGGCGGGTAGGGTACGGGTAGTAACTCCCATGTGCCCTACCTGCTGGATAAATATTTGTCTCGTACCCGTACCCATATACGTGCGAGTATACGTTATGCAGGTACCCGCATATTCTTTTAATATTTAATAACAAATTTTAACCATAAATTCAAATAAAAATACAATACATAAGATTTATAAATTTCAAACAAAGTGAAAATGACCTATTTAAATAGTAAATGATAATTTATAAATAAATGAAGATTTTTTAAAACCAATTGATAAAAAATAACCCATTCAAAATCAATATGTTAATGTTTTTATATATATATTTTTTAATTTAAATTAGAGTATAACGGGTACAAGTATCAATGGGTATGGATACTATGATACCCGTACCCAACCTAGGGTATAAAAAATACCCATACCTGTTACCCGTGAGTGTCCATTTTCAATATTCATTTCTTACCCGTTGCGGATTTTATTCACGGATACCCGCAGGTACAGATTTTTTTGACATCTCTACACCAAGGTTTTTTATAATATTCCTTAAAATAAACTCTCGGAAGTGATGGAGTGCTAGAAGAAATGTATCAGGTGCAGGAAGCAATAGAAAAAAACATACTTGAGTGATCCAATGATGTCTTAACACAAATTAAATTTGACATCTCAATCAAGTCTGAGTTCATAATACATCACGTATAGTCAAACTAACAACACTCTTGCCAGTCAAACAAGTATAAAAGTAATAATAGATGTGAAAAATGAAAATACATGACCTTCAGTTTTTCATATTTCAAGTGAAATCTAAAATTATATAATTTTAATAACTAAATTACTCTAATAAAGTTTTTAAATTTTAATTTCATTTAAATAACATATATAATCACAAAGATGTTTAAAATTAACTAAAAAATTAAATTACCATGTAAACATAATATAAACATTTTCGGGAGATCCATAAGAAAGGATTAGAGGATCCAATATAAGGTAAGACCGTAAGAATTGTGCATAGACAACCAAAATGATAAAATCACTTGCAATCTTAAAACACTAACTACCACTACAAAAGTTGATAAAGTTCTGCTTTGTTGCACTCAACGTTGCCTTTTAAGTTTCTTCCCTCTTTAGTTTTAACCATTTTTCTGTTAGTTTCCTCTTTCACTTCTTGTATATAAGGTTCTTATCCTTGCCCTTTTGTAAATCATCAAGGAATATAATTCTATTATGTCTTTCTTCATTACGACTCTCTCTCTATCTCTTTCTCCCTTTGCTTTTGTTTCCAAATTGTTATGCAATTCCATATTGCCTCTGTCACTATGCATTCTCGTTCAATCATTGGTAATGGGGTAGCTTGTGTTATGGTATCAGAGCTTTTAATTTGAAGAGCTTTGTTGCACCACTCTACCTCCCTTATTCTTGCTTGCTTCTTGCCTGTTTCTTGTGTTTCTTTCTACGCTTTTGTTTTTTTCTCCTGCTTTCTTTAACTATGACAGATATCTCCATCACCAATAACGTGCCCTCTACATCAAACGAAATTCAGCCACCCAGTTTTCTTAATCTACATCCAAGTGAAAACCCAGCTACACCTCTGGTTGCACCTCTGCTTGACAGGACCAATTATCACTCATGGAGCCGATCCATGATCACGGCTTTGAGTGCCAAGAACAAGGTCGAGTTCATTCTTGGCACCACTGATCCATCTGACACTAACAATTCTTTGTTCTCCACTTGGCATTGATGCAACAACATGGTTACTTCTTGGATCATTCATTCAGTTTCTCCCACCATAAGACAAAGCATCATATGGATGGATAGCGCCCTCGACATCTGGACAGATCTCAAGAACAGATTCTCCCATGGTGATCTTGCACGTATATCTGATCTACAATTAGAGGCGGCTACCCTCAGTCAAGGCGATCTCAATGTCTCTGATTTCTTCACAAAATTACGCATCATCTGGGATGAATTAGACAACTTCAGAACAACACCTACATGTTCTTGCCTCGTCAAATGCTCATGTCAGGTTCCTATTGTCCTTGCACAAAGAAGAAGAGAAGATCAGGCTATGCAGTTTTTAAGGGGTCTTAATGACCAATTTAACAATATAAAATATCATGTTCTCCTCATGGATCGAATGCCACCTATCACGAAATTTTTTTCCTTTGTGATGCAACAAGAAAGACAGTTGTCACATGGCACTCCTGTTGTCAACATCCGCAACATCAACAACACCACTCAATAATCCATCGCTTCCAATCACACTCCTAACAACGGGTCTGTCAATGTTGTCTCCACTTATTCTTGCACTCATTGCGACAAAACTGGTCACACCGAAAGTGTCTGCTATCGCAAGCATGGCTTTCCCAACCAAGCCAACAATAAAAGCATCCCTCCTCAACTTTCTTCTTCCAAGAAACTCTATACTCATTGCTGTAGAAATGGCCATACAGTGGATATATGATATAAGATGCATGGTTATCCACCTGGTCATAAACTACACAATAAAACACCACAAGTTCATCAAGTGTCCATACAAGAAGACAAATATGCCAAATCCGAACCTGATGACACCATGGGAGACATTCGTCTAACACCCCAACAGTACCAACTCTTGGCCAATCTGTTCAAGAATCATACATCGACAAATGCCAATCAAATTGGCTCCATTACTTCAAGCACTTCTTCATCAGGTAATATCAATTCAATTATTGCTTCTTCACACCATAAAAGTATTTGGATACTTGACTCTGGTGCCACGTATCACGTTTGTGTTTCCCTACATTTTTTTTTCTCATCACAACATAATCAAGCATATTCAAATTACTCTACTTAATGGTGAAACTGTGACTGCTGAACACCCAGGAACTATCCACTACTCCCCTACCTTTTATTTAACTAATGTTCTTTATGTTCCTAATTTCTCCTTCAATCTCATTTCTGTTTCACAACTAATCAAAACGCTTAATTGCAAACACATTTTCTCTTCTCTTGGCTGTGATATACAGGACTCACAAAGCAACGCCATGATTGGTTTAGCTAATCACGCTGGTGGCTTATATTTCTATAAACCTATCCAAACTCATGACAACAACATTTCTTTGCTTTCTTTAAACAATTGTAATGTCAAGAACATAAATCTATGGCATTCTAAACTAGGTCATCTCTCAAATTATAGACTTTGTCTTATGTCTGCAAAGTATAACTATATCAATTTTGATCATTATTATATTTGTGATGCCTGTCATCTTGCTAAACAACGCAAACTGCCTTTTCCTTCAAGTATATCCAAAACTGTTCAACCCTTTGACTTACTACACATTGATATATGGCCCCCATGTTCTATCACCACGGATCTTCCACCAGGCAAATTTGTCATTGGCTGTCGTTGGATCTACAAAACAAAGTACAAATCTGATGGTTCCATTGAGCATTACAAGGCCCGCTTGGTAGCAAAAGGCTACAACCAAATTCAAGGGTTAGATTTCATTGATGTTTTTACTCTCATTGTTAAACTAACCACTCTTTGCCTCCTTCTTGCCTTAGCTGCCTCCAACAACTAGTTCCTGCGCCAATTAGATGTAAACAACACCTTTTTGCCTCGTGATTTACACGAAGAAGTATACATGAAGCTGCCCCTAGGTCTTTCCAACCCCAAAACCAACAAAGTGTGCAGGTTGCAACGCTCTCTTTATGGCTTAAAGCAACAGGAAGACAGTGGTATGATAAGCTATTTCAGTTTCTCCTATCTCATGACTACACATCTTCTCCTTCTTACCATTCACTTTTTATCAAACATGTTGAATCTCACACCACTACCATTCTTGTCTATGTGGACGACATCATCCTTACTAGAACAAACAATGAGGAAATACAACATATAACTCATCTTCTCCACACCAACTTTTGCATTAAGAACCTTGGCGACCTCACCTATTTTCTTGGTCTGGAAGTAGCTCGAAATCCTTCAAGCATTCACCTATCGCAATGCAAATACACTCTTGATCTTTTGACCGAAACAGGTGTGCTTGATTTTGTACCCGTGCCAACTCCTATTTTAGAAAGGGGGAGCTACTTCAACCTATATGAAGATGGTTTTGATGATGCCTACCAGTTTAGAATTAGTCTTATTTTTGTTAGGTTGTGCATTAGGGTGTTAGAGTGAAAATATCATATGTAAAACAAGCTTGCATTAAGTTGTATTAACCATCAAACTCTTGCTTGTGCATTCATAAATCGATTGGCTATTTAACTAATAGATTAATTGAGGGTACTACACTAAGGCAGTTAAAACACACTCACGATAATCTATTAGGTAAATTCCTAATCCATTAATGACAGTAGAGAACTCTATATAAAAGTCGTTTCTAAAATTAGTTTTAAGTGTGGAAAAATTACAAGATCCATGAGAAACATGATGAGAAACTGTCCTCTGAGATTTAAAGAGTTCTTAAGCATTCTTGAGAGATCATTCAAGTGAAGATTCAAGGAGATTGATGGTTGATTCAACCTTGTTGGGTCTAGCTTGAATCTAGGAGCAAATTGACAAATCTGCACAACAATAGGTGTATTCGTTTCTTGATTCTTTTTTATTGTATTTTTGGTTACAGTTGATTCACTGTGTGTAGTGAAGGCCTAAGTGCAATTGTGTGGATGCATTGCTCCTAGGAGGAGTTCTTGATTTGTAGATCAAGTTCCTTAGTCTTTAGGGTCTTGAATTATATAGATGCTCTTGTAATTCTTGGATCTCTATTGAGTTAGTGGAATCCTCCTAAGTGGGTTTACTTAGGAGAAGACTGGACGTAGATTCATCTTAAATCGAACCAGTATAAACTGTTGTGTCTTGGTTTCTCTCTTCTCTTACAATCTTTCTTGATTGCTTTACACAGTCCATTAACACAGAACTGCAAAATTGGTTAATTAGGTTATAAGACTTAAAGATACTTTCAAGATTCAATTTAACTAAGTAAAAGACTCATTAATCAATTCAGATCCCCTTCTAGGTTAAGCTGTTAGACATATATGTTTTAACAATTGGCACTAGAGCTGGTTAATCGCACGATAATCGATTAGAAAGATCGTGATATGTCTAATACATCTCAAACCTTTGCTGAAGGGGCATCCATTAACAGGCCCCCTATGTTTGTTGGTGAAAACTATCCTTTTTGGAAAATTAGAATGAAATTTTTTTCTTGAATCAGTGGACAAAGGGGTATGGAATGTTGTGGTGAATGGACCCTTTAAACCAATTAAAATAGTGGAAGGAGAAACTTTTCCCAAAGAATTCTCACAATGGACCCCTGATGAGAATAAGAGGGCACACTATGATGTTAGAGCCAAAAATATTATATCCTCTGCGTTAACATTGGATGAATTTTACAGGGTATCTGTGTGTGAATCAGCCAAAGAGATGTGGGATATCTTGGAAGTCACCCATGAGGGCACGGATAGGGTTAAAAGAGCAAGGAAGAATACTCTCATTCAGGAGTATGAGATGTTCAGAATGAAGGTTGGGGAAAGCACTGAATATCAAGATCTTGAAGAGCTTAAACAGGACATGGCAGCCCAAAGTCACTGCAATTTCAGAATCCAAAGACCTCACTAGCATGAACATAGCTACACTCTTTGGGAAGCTAAGAGAACACGAATTAGAGCTTGGAAGACTCAAGGCAGAAGATGATGGAGAAAAGAGGCACACAATAGCCTTGAAGAGTGTTGTAAAATCTGCAACAAAACTGAAGAAAGCAGATTCTGCAGATGACTCTAATGATGGAAACTCTAACAGTGAAGCCTTGAGTGTAATGGTGAAAAAGTTCTCTAAATTCTTGAAGTTTAAGAATAAAACTAACAACAGCTATGCAGGAAACAAGAAGCAGTCTAGAAAACAGGAACGCTTTGGCACTCAAACCTGTTATGAGTGTGGCAAGACAGGACACATCAAGGCAGACTGCCCTATGCTAAAGATGAAGTAGAAACTGGAAGAGAAAAATGAGGTAGAAAAGCACATGAAGAAAAAGAAAGCATACATTGCCTGGGAAGAAAACGATTCTAGCACATCCAGTGAATCTGATGACAACACTGAGGAAGAAAATAATCAGTGTCTGATGGCTAAAACAGGATCATCCAAAAGCAGCGTGAGTAGCTTCAAATCTGAACATGAAGAAAATAATTACTATGAACTGCTTGATGCTTTTAATGAATTGCATAAGGAAGCTACGAAATTGTAAAATTCAAATAGTAAGCGTAGAGGAGAAATTAAATGGCTTGAAGGTAGAGTAAAACAGTTAGAAGAGGAAAATGAGAATTTGATAACTTGCTTGGAGAAACTAGAAAAATCTTAAAAGTATCCTAGGTCCAGATGTGAGCACTGCCTAGGACAGCTAGAAAAGATAGAGTATTTAATGAAAACCCTCTCAAAATTCACCCTAGGAAGATAAAACCTAGATGTTGTACTAGGATCTTAAAGAAGTGTGCTTAATAAAGAGGAAATTGGTTACAATGGCGACTCTAATCGATTAGGCCCCAGAAATTTCCTTAACATCAGTAAACCATCCTTTATCATTTGCACCTACTGTTCTGAACCTGGCCATTTTTCTAATTCCTGCTACTTGAAAAATAATGGGGTTCCTAAAGGGAAATTTAAACGGGTACCCAAAGGCACTGCAAAACAGTCTAACATAAAAGGACCCAAGTTTACCTGGGTACCTATTTCATCAAAATAATCTGTTTTGTAGGAACATGCTAAAGCTAAGCAGTCAATGTGGTATCTGGACATCGGTTGTTCAAGACACATGACAAGTGGTAGCAAAAAATTCAGCAAAATCTCTCACAAGGTAAGTGGACATGTTACATATGGTGACAATAACAGAGGTAAGATTCTGGGTACAGGTAAAGTAAGGTCCTCATCAGTTGTAGAAATTGAGGATGTATTACTAGTTGATGGACTTAAGCACAACTTGCTTAGTATTAGCCAACTGTGTGATAAGAATCTAAAAGTAACCTTTGAAGCTAATCACTGTTTAATTTGTCATGCATCCACAAATGAACTGGTGTTTGTTGGAAAAAGGATTCAGAACATATACATAGTAGATTTTGAAAATACTTCATTTGATTTTATTGCTTGCCTATTTGCTAAAAATGTTGAACCTTGGATTTGGCATAAAAGATTTGCACACATACACATGGGGCACCTAAATAAGCTCGTGTCAAAGAATTTAGTCACTGGTTTGCCTGACATAAAATTTAAACCAGATAAATTGTGTGATGCATGCCAAAAAGGTAAACAAGTAAAGACATCCTTCAAGTCAAAATAGCATATTTCCACTTCTAATCCATTAGAACTAATACATATGGATCTGTTTGGGCCATCCAGGACCAGAAGCTTAGGTGGAAATTACTATGCACTTGTACTTGTTGATGATTATTATCGTTTTACCTGGACCTTTTTTATCTCATCTAAGAGTGACACCTTCCAAGTATTTAGAAAATTTGCCAAAATTGTTCAAAATGAGAAAGATTTGAAAATCAAGTCTATTAGAAGTGATCATGGGGTGAGTTTCAAAATGAATCCTTTGAAAAGTTTTGTGAAGATCACGGCATCTCATAATTTCTCAGCCCCTAGAACACCACAGCAAAATGGTGTTCTAGAAAGAAAATTCAATCTTTAGAAGAGTTGGCAAGAACAATGCTCAATGACAACTTTTTGCCAAAATATTTTTGGGCACATGTTGTAAGCACAACTTGCTATGTGCTGAACAGGGTATTAATCAAACCTGTTTTGAAACTCACACCATATGAAATCTTCAAAGGTAGAAAACCAAATGTATCTTATTTTAAATCCTTTGGTTGCAAGTATTTCATACTAAATAATGGTAAATCAAATCTTGGCAAGTTTGATTCTAAAGCTGATGAAGGCATCTTCCTAGGTTATTCCTTGACTAGTAAAGCTTATCGAGTCTATAATAAACGAACATTAACCATAGAGGAATCCATTCATGTTGCATTTGATGAGTTTATTGAAAGTCAAGCTAACTCCTCTGGTCCAAGAAATAATGCAAATTTAATTAGTACAGGTGCAGATCTGACACAACCTGAATCTGAAACAGCAGCAGATCCATCATCTGGTGCAGTTGCAACAACCTGAATCTAAAACAACAGCAGATCCATCATCTGGTGCAGCTGCAACCTCATCTTCTGCAATAGAGCTGCCTACTGATTGGACTGTGCCTAAAAATATGTCTCTTGACAACATTATAAGAGATATCTCTAAAGGTGTTTCCACTCGAAGCCAGCTGAGCCAATTTTGCCTGAACGTGGCATTTGTTTCTCAACTTGAGCTAAAATCAGTGAGTGATGCTCTCAAGGATGACCATTGGTTCCTAGCAATGCAGGACGAGTTGGATCAATTCAAGAGAAATGATGTTTGGGATCTAGTTCCAAGAACTAAAACTCAACAAATTATAGGCACCAAGTGGGTCTTTCGTAACAAGTTGGATGATTCTGGTATGATTATCAAAAATAAAGCTAGATTGGTAGCCAAAGGGTACTGTCAAGAAGAAGGGATTGACTATGATGAGACCTATACCCCTGTAGCACGACTTGAGGCCATCCGAATTCTCCTTGCTATTTCTTCCTTACTACAATTCAAGCTTTTCCAAATGGATATGAAAAGTGCCTTTCTAAATGGCTTCATCAAGGAAGAAGTCTATGTAGCACAGCCACCTGGACTCACAGACTATGAGTTTCCAGACCATGTGTATAAACTAAAAAAGGAACTCTACGGACTTAAGCAAGCACCTCGATCGTGGTATGAAAGATTAAGTGAATTCTTTATACAAAGTGATTTTCGCAAGGGTAAAGTAGACTCTACTCTCTTCATCAAGAAAGCTAAAAATGATCTACTGTTTGTTCAAATCTATGTGGATGACATCTTCTTTGGCTCCACTAACAGTCTCCTATGTTAAGAATTCTCCAAGAGCATGAAAGATGAGTTTGAAATGTCCATGATGGGAGAATTACATTTCTTTCTTGGTCTCCAAATCAAACAAGGAAAGCATGGTATCTTCATTCATCAATCTAAATATTGTACTAAACTGTTAAAAAAGTTCAACATGAAAACCTGCAAGGAATCTTCAACTCCTATGGCTACAAATTATTATCTAGATACTGATGAGGCAGGCTCTACAGTGGACCAAACTAAATATCGAGGAATGATCAGATCACTACTCTATCTCATTGCAAGTCGTCCAGACATTATGCACAGCGTGTGTATGTGCCAGATTTCAGTCCTGCCCCAAAGAGTCTCACTTAAGTGTTGTTAAAGGCATCCTCAAATATATAAAAGGCACTAGAAACCTAGGTCTGTGGTATCCTCATGGTTCCACTATATCTCTGGTAGGATATAGTGATTCAGACTTTGGGGGTTGTAAAACTGATAGGAAGAGTTAGTGGAACCTACCATCTCTTAGGTTGCTCCCTGATCTCATGGCACTCCAAGAAGCAAGCCTGTTTGCTCTTTCCACTACTGAGGCAGAATATATAACTGCTGGCAGCTGCTGTGCCCAGTCCATCTGGATTAAAAATCAAATTAAGGATTATGGCATCTACCTTGATCACATTCCTCTTAAATGTGACAATACAAGTGCTATACTAAAAATCCGGTTTTGCACTCTAAGACCAAGCACATTGAGATCCGACACCATTTTATTGCAGATCATGTGTCAAAGGGAGACTGCAAGGTTGAGTACATTGACACACAAAATCAACTAGCAGATATCTTTACCAAACCCCTCAACAAAGAAAGGTTTTACACTCTTAGAAATGACTTGAGTATTTTAGACATCACTTGCTCTCATTAAACATACTTAGCAACTTCTATTCTGTTTTAATTTTCTCTTTATTGCTTTGTTTTATGTGTTTTGCCTGTCAATTACTTACTATGTATGTTGTTATGTTTCATTTCCAGTCACATGCATATTGCATATATAACTAGCATAAACTCGTACATACCTGGTTCATTTTGTTTCTGCATCTGCTGGCCTGCATCTTGTGTGCAGTCTGCATAGTTGCTAGCCTAACTCTGGCCTTAATCCAATATTGTGCCCCATTCAGTAAGGCTTCTCACCATTTACTTGCTTTCTAATTTCTAAAGAGGACCCCGCTAATCCATTAGGTTAGTACCTCTCTACACCTAATGCTTCTCTTACTTCCTGAACCCAGGCCCCCTATCTTGACCAACCTCTCTAAAACCCTAGGCTTCCACCTTTCCTTTTCCATCTCTGCTCCTTTACTCGTTAGCACCAATCACCCATCTGTCATGGCATCTTCTTCCTCCTGTCACAAACGCATTAAGCGGATGGCAACCAAGCAACAAGATCCCGACATTGATGGTTGGATCAGTGACCCCAAAGCCCAGGATAACTTTAGCAGTTCCTTTCGCAACCGCAAAATCATCAACCATAAGCACGTCAAACTTCCCTTCTTCCGCACTCATGGTTTTGCCTTTCCCGAGTTTCTTTCCTTCCAAAATTTGGAGACCTTTGTCCAACTCAAAGGTAATGTCTACCCAGATCTGATTAGGGTTTTCTATGCCAACTTACAGTGTGAAGAGGATCTTCTTACTTCGCGAGTCAAAGAGGTAAATATAGTTTTAACCCCAGAAATTTGGACCTCTATTGCTGGTTTCCGGATAGCTGGCATTCTGGCACATCGAGGGTTTCCTGGGGCAAATCGCCTGGACATCTACCAATCTTGTTTGAGGGATCCCATTGCCAAACGCGATTACAACATCTTTCGAGCTGGTGGGATGAAGAAGGACGAAAGGGTGCTCGCGTTCATCATCGCTTGGATTCTGGTTCCACGCAATGGTAATCATGCTCAACTCACAACTGAGGATGTCTTCCTCATCCACGCCTTCAAATCCAACATTCTCATCGATTGGTCTGAAGTCGTCTTTGATACGATGCAAAAAGCTATCAAGCTACCCAACTACCCCCTACCATATGTTGTGTTCCTGTGCAAAGTCATTGAACATTATAAGGTTGATTTTCTCTGGAGAAGCTTCCTATACTCAGAATCATACTAGTCTGATTGGTGCAAATGCTCTTCATCACATGGGAATGGCGTTTTGGGGAAATATCTGGTGCTTCAAGGATGAACCTGATGCAGAACCTGTTGATACTGTCGAACTCTCCTCTACTGCCTCCCAAACTCCATATGAGCAAGAAATGTTGCGCATGGTCACTACGCTTCTCGATCATCATCACACCTGGATGTCCAAGCTGGATTCTATTGAGCATCAACTCTCCTCTGTTCAAGAACAACTTGCCCTGCTCAATATTGGTCGTGATACTCCCAACCCAGAAGTTGTTGTAGACTCTGTAGAAGGAAGCGAGAGCGAGCAGTTTGAAGATGCCACTGATGATGAATAACTCAGTCTGATCCTCACACACACCCATTTTTGTCTAACCACCCTTTAGGCTTCCATTTTGTGCCTTTTAGCCTTAGTTTTCCTTTAGTCTTTCGTGAGGAGGTGTGCGTGTTAATTTTGGTTATCCTCACATAGTTCCTTTAGATTGGGATTCCTTTCGTTTGGCGTGTACTGCATATGCACTCTGTTTAACTCGCTTAATATGTTTACTTGATGAATGCTTAATGCTTGACATTGTTACTTGCTGCATATATATATCTCCATTACCTTTGTGCTATTTCAATGCTATTCTGATGTATTACTTTGTGCTTATCTGCCATCTGCTATCCACCCTATAATGTTAATTCTCAATTGATCTCACTACTTATACCCATTTATTGTCTTCTGCTATCTTGACCACACCCTTGTTTTTTGCTAATGTCCAAAGGGGGAGAAAGCTGTTTTTTATGTATTGCAGGACACCCAATGTTGTTGTGATTACAAGACAAATTTTGGCCATCATCAAAAAGGGGGAGATTGTTGAAAGAGGGAGCTACTTCAACCTATATGAAGATGGTTTTGATGATGCCTACCAGTTTAGAATTAGTCCTGTTTTTGTTGGGTTGTGTATTAGGGTGTTAGAGTGAAAATATCATATGTAAAACAAGCTTGCATTAAGTTGTATTAACCATCAAACTCTTGCTTGTGCATTCATAAATCGATTGGCTATTTAACTAATAGATTAATTGAGGGTACTGCACTAAGGCCGTTAAAACACATTCACGATAATCTATTAGGTAAATTCCTAATCCATTAATGACAGTAGAGAACTTTATATAAAAGTCGTTTCTGAAATCAGTTTTAAGTGTGAAAAAATTACAAGATCCCTAAGAAACATTATGAGAAATTGTCCTCTGAGATTTAAAGAGTTCTTAAGCATTCTTGAGAGATCATTCAAGTGAAGATTCAAGGAGATTGATGGTTGATTCAACCTTGATGGGTCTAGCTTGAATCTAGGAGCAAATTGACAAATATGCACAACAATAGGTGTATTCGTTTCTTGATTCTTTTTTATTGTATTTTTGGTTACAGTTGATTCACTGTGTGAAGTGAAGGCCTAGGTGCAACTGTGTGGATGCATTGCTCTTAGGGGGAGTTCTTGATTTGTAGATCAAGCTCCTTAGTCTTTAGGGTCTTGAATTATATAGATGCTCTTGTAATTCTTGGATCTCCATTGAGTTAGTGGAATCCTCCTGAGTGGGTTTACTCAGGAGAAGACTAAACGTAGATTCATCTTGAATCGAACCAGTATAAACTGTTGTGTCTTGGTTTCTCTCTTCTCTTACAATCTTTCTTGATTGCTTTACACAGTCCATTAACACAGAACTGCAAAATTGGTTAATTGGGTTATAAGACTTAAAGATACTTTCAAGATTCAATTTAACTAAGTGAAAGACTCATTAATCAATTCAGATCCCCTTCTGGGTTAAGTTGTCAGACAGATCTGTTTTAACACCTATGTCTCAATCACCTAAACTCCTTTTGCAAGGACAACCCCTCAATGAAGACCAATCTGCCTCATACAGACGTCTCATTGGTCGTCTCATTTATCTGACAAACACACCCCCTAATATAGCCTTTTCTATTAACCACCTTAGCCAGTTCATCTCTACCTAACTGACCTTCACCAACAAGTTGTCACTCGCATCCTTCGTTACCTGAAAGGCGCCCCTGGCCACGGTATCTTTTTTCAAACAGCTAACACACATCAATTGAAGGGATTTAGTGACTTTGACTAGGCCACCTATCCTGATACCTGTCGCTCCATTACTGGCTTCTCCATCTATCTTGTAATTCCATCATCTCTTGGAGATCCAAAGAGCAGCAGACCGTCTCGCAGAGCTCCTCTGAAGCTGAGTATCGAGCACTAACTTCAACCACATGCAACTCCAATAGTTGACCTACCTCCTTCGTGACTTCGGCATCAACTTCACACAACCAGCTCTTCTCTACTGTGATAACCAGTCCGCTATTCAAATCGGATCCAACCATGTCTTCCACGAGCGCACAAAGCATATTGACATCGATTGCCACATTGTACGAGAAAAAATTCAACATGAGCTTCTAAAGCTTCTCCCTATCTCATCTACAGAGCAAGCAGCTACATATTCATGAAACCTTTGCCTCCCCCAACATTCACTTACCTCCATTCCAAGTTGGGGAATGAAAAACATCTATTCCCAACTTGAGGGGGTGATAAAGTTTTGTTCTGCTGCACTCAATGTTTCCTCTTAAGTTTCTCCCCTCTTTAATTTTAACCGTTTTTCCGTTAGTTGCCTCTTTCATTTCTTGTATATAAGGCTCTTATCCTTGCCCTTTTGTAAATCATCAAGGAATATAATTCTATTCTGTCTTTCTTCATTATGACTCTCTATCTCTTTCTCCTTTTGCTTTTGTTTCCATACTGTTATGCAATTCTATATTGCTTCTGTCACTATGCATTCTCGTTCAATCATTGGTAATGGGGTAGCTTGTGTTAAAAATCCCCTGAGGAACTGCTGCAGAAGATCTATAATTGTACATCTTACTGGAAGTTAATTTTTTGTAACATCCAAAGTGTCAAAATATTTGTATTATTTAAGCAATTTAATATTGCTTCTGCTACTATGCATTCTCGTTCAATCATTGGTAATTGTGTTAAAAGTCCCCCCTGAGGAACTGCTACAGAAAATCTATAATTGTACATCTTACTGGAAGTTAATTTTTCGTTTTCTGTAACATCCAAAGTGTCAAAATATTTGTATTATTTAAGCAATTTAATTTTAAAGGCTTTTGTTTCCACATAATCACTGCTGATGTTTTATAATAAAAGATTACATTTCCTAAAAGTCTAGGAGAGATCAATGTATGATCTATCAGCATGTTACATTAAATCAAATAATTTTGTATAATTAAAGTTAGCTAAGCCTTTTAACTTTGTAAACTTACTGTGTTGTCCCCTTTTTTCGTGGACACAGGTTAGAAACTCAAGGAATAAATTCCGAGGAATTATTCGTGGCCATTTTTTTCAATTATAAAGTCCAAATTTTCTGCCATGTTTTTCCTTTTTTGTGTTGTCCCCAAATTTTACAAGAGGTGGTTACCATTTTACACAGAAAAGGTAAATAAATCAGATCTATCCTTCAAATCAATCACGAAAACTGGTCAGATTAGACTTTAGAAAAACAGAAATACAATTTAAATGGCAGATAATTTCAAACTATTTCTTTAAGTGGTTTTAAAGCTACTGTTCCACCATCCTTTCATCCTTTAAAATTACAAAAAATAAAGACTAGTTGTAATTTTATTCTCGCATTCTAAAATGGCATCTTTTGTAATTTAGAGACAAACTCCTTCATTCATGGAACTGATTTCTATTGCACGACTCTTCCTTGTAATTCCACCAGCCAAAGCCCGAAATTTAAACATCGATGAACTGGTTTCGATTGCAAAAGATTGCCCGGCTTAGACAACCAAAATTCTAAAAGCAATTTCTCGAATGTTCACTTTAGTTCCCTACCCAACTAAACACATGAACCGTGTTTCGGAAGCATAAGGATGCCGGTATAACAATAATCACCAGTAAAAGTGGTTAAATAAAATGTAGAACCTACAATATTTGGTAGATTCTTACCTATTTCAAACAATATGAATTGTTTAAAGGAGAGTATTATAAAATATATTATTATAAAGATGGGATGATCCTTATTGCCACTTGGCCATACACGAGATTAGTGAAAAAATGAGTTGATAGATAAATACCTGCGGCAGCTTTCTCTATCTTCCATTGGAAAATAATGAAGTAGGTTGTACTTCAGATTGCTTAAGTGGGGCTAATAAGTATGTTGGGGAAGGGTAGTTAAGATGCTTATTCTACAGTAACGTGTATGATTTCATTCAGAAACAACTAATTTACACGAAAGGAAACACTTCTCAAATTTACATGCCTGTTCGCTTCCTCTCAAAACCCAGCTTAAAACATAAATCAACATTTGGCTATTAGTACTACAACAAAATTAGCGAGAGAAGAAGACTATGAGCTGCCAAGCTTCACTGCAAGCCTGAGGATACAATATAACTGATAAAGATAAACTACCCTCAAAAAATGACATAGTAAGAAAGGCTGTTAATTCAAACCTTGTGTGGATGACCTAGCTGATGATGACTCACCAAGAGAAACAGAAGCCAAAGATGAAGCCCAAGCTCGGGCACTCCTTGCCCTTTCTTGAAAAATCCTAATCTTGCACAGTCTTAACCTGTTCCAAATCCTCCTGACATCTATCACCTGAAGCACACGTCCCATCACTTGGCTCGTCTCACCAAATATTTGCAGGTTCAGATGAGGAATGCAGGAAACCCAGAATGCTCGGAGACGTGAGACGATCTTGGGGAACACAAAGAGAAGTAGCCTCAAACAAAGAAACAATACAGAGAATACCAAGTAGGGATCCCTGCTCCATGTTTCGTTCAGAGACAGACCAAACAGGTTCATAGCCGAATTCTCATCACTCGTCATCGTCATGCTGCTAGGTTGATCAACAACATTAATAATTGCCGCTATCCCTGAACATGCAGAGAGATCAGTCAATGGAGGTAAATTAGGTAAAATAAAACTCAGTCGTTGAAGTTTCTAAAGCTTTGTGTTAGCTATTAATTGGGGAGGAAAATTGATTCTCTTCCTTCAATACATCATAGCTTATTATTTACAAACAAGAACGGGGATATGCTTACCCGTGTTTCTTTCGTAAAATTCTGAAACGGGAAGGAGATTGTTTGGTCCATGATATCTCAATACTGATGTCTGGTTCACTAGTAATATTGCAGGCAAGTTATGGATTCCATATCGTGAAAACAAGCTGCAAAGCAAAACAAATGCAGACATCAACAGACAATTATAAAGGTAGTCTGTTGTGTGTGAAATAATTTAATCTAAAAATATGAATTAAATACATTGCAGATAGAAAAGGAAAGAATATATCTATTAATTATGGCATTAGCTTAAATAATAGAAAATTGATCAATGCTAACAACACAATGTCTGACATACTATCATTGGGTGAAATCCATGTAGTACTAATGATATAGGTTTTTACTCTATACTTTGCGGGTCATATTCATATTCAATGAAATGCACATGGACTTCATCTATTAATATTTAGAATTTGGTAAAGAGAGTGTCATTGAGTGTAGCACTAGCATTCCTCAATAGGAAATTAGTTACTGCAGAACCAGGAATAATTAACTAGATCAAATTGTAGGCCATCACCAGACCCAGCAAACAGCATACAGCAAAAGAAATTAGTTTCATCCTTATTCAGAAATTTAAAAATAAGAGCAGGGATAGCTTCAAAACCTTGGCAAAGCTGATGATTGCTCGATAATCAAATGTTCTATTTGAGGAAACATCGAACTGAGAGTTTCAAATTGCGGAAGCATTTTTTGAGAAAATGGGCACCAGGAGGCATAGAAGAGTATAGAAATATACTCTACACTCTTTCTGGCAGACAGAACTCCGTCTAAAAAATTTCCATCCACCTACAAATCAAAATGAAAAATATAATAAACGTCATCAGAATATGCAATTTAATAACGTCAGGATAAACATAATTAAATCCTAAAATTAAATAATTATTTATTCAAATCTACATAAGCAAAGCTATACGGCATAGTAATGACAAAATCAGTATATTTTGTCTAAATATTATTGCTTGGGCACATGCACTTATTCAGTCAGAAGGAATTACGTTGGGCTTAAAAACTTTGAAAATGATAGAAATGCCTAGCATGGTGAATGGAAAGAAAAGAAACTGTTATCCCCAACGCCAAAAGCATATATATCCCCAAAGCCAATCTGTCCCCTTACTGCCATAACGTGCACACTTCAGTCCATAATGAGAGTAATTTCTTGACGGTATGAAAATTCAAGCAACGGACTTTAAAATAGGAAACTTATTACCATTATCAATGTAATAAAGTCATTTATATCCAGCCAAATAAATTTGCAAGATGAGCAATTGCAAACTCAAAATGCAATGTTAAACCAACAACTGTTGTTTTATGATGAGTACGTAAAATGGAGACTCCCTGGCATTGGGTTGACCAGTATGTGACCTGGCCCAACAAACCAGTTGGGTCACCTAACAAGAAGTTTATACACGTCTGTGTTAATTCAATAGTTACGTTAATGATATTATTTCTATAATGGCAGGCCATTGGGTCTGTTGCGGAGAGAATTATAGTACAAATAGCTACTCATTGTAATCTTTAATATCATATATTTAGTAGAGCCGTTTCAATATCAGTTGTGGCAGCGTCTATAGCACCATGATAATGAGAAATTACCATAGAAAAAACATATATTGTGAATTCCCTCCATTTTCTAATGGTTTAATTAATTCAAAACCCTTCTGTCACAGTTGTTCAGACAAAAACTTAACCTTTTTTCTTCAAAATATGTCAAACCCAGTGTTTGCAGTAGTTTGTTTGGCCAGCCCTGATATTTCCAACCAACGACAGATTACCCAAATGTCACATCTCTTTTTTTGGGTCATGGTGTGTAAATTAGAGCTCAGTCTCTGTTTACATTTGACAGCTTACAACTACCCTTTTATATTTATAGGCTAGAAAATTCACATGTGATCTTATAGTCAGTCCAAACAAAGGAAGATGATTTATGTTAGGTCCTCAATAACCATCATAAAACTTGTCAAAACCCTAAACATGGATAGCTTTTAATCCATATAAAAATATAATCACTCATATATAAGAGTAAAACCTATAATTGGTGGGATAAGAAAGATTACATACTTTACCAATCTATAATGTTCTTAGAAGAATCCATAAGAAAGCTTCTTATCTTCACCTAGTCTAAGAAATGTGGGATTCAATGATTGAAAAGCTGGAAAGGCCATATATGACTGGTAGAAAGGATGAAAGTGAAGGTTCAACCTTTTGTGAAGTGATTAATTCCATATTAATTGATCAATGGACTACAACTAGCAGCCCCCTTCATTATCTAGCGCACTCCTTAAATCCAAGGAGATTAACTATATAACTTTTTTAATTATACATTTTTTCAAGATTACATAATGGTTTATATTATTTTTTAAGCAAATACTGGTTTGAATACGAATCTGAAGAGCAGTCCAAGTTAAGATATCACAAGTTCCTTTTCTAATGTTTTTTTCAAGTTGGAATAAGAGCAGCCTATTGTTCAAAATGTTATATTCAACTAACTTTTGTGAAATGATTTTGAATATATAAATGTTGATTATCAATTTAAATAATTCATAATGATGCTACTATACACACATGTCTATGTGTCCTACATGTTGGAGATTATAGGTGTCATAGTGTCAGTGTTGTTTCTGGTGTTCGAGCTTCATAGCTCTCAAATATCCAAGGAATTTGTGCTTCCTTTAACTAGTCATTACAGATAAATAGTCATTTAATACAACAAAGTTTACAAAAAGTAATGGCACTTAGTTGCACAATCAATGATGGTAGTTCATTAACATTGATCTAAATGTTCTCTTTGATGCAAAATGGATTTAAATGTTAGAAGAAATATATAAAAAAGTGATGATCAATCAATTAGCTAGAATGCAGTTAAAAGGAAAGAAGAGTATAATAAACTAGAAATTCAAAGTCCAAGGTGATCAAGGCCCGACTGAAGTAATTTCACTAATAAGAAAAAGAAAATACTATTATCGAATGTAATATTAATACTCATAATTCTGATTTTGTATTTTAGACACTTTGAGCTTCTGGTACTTGACTAGCTTTAAGCAATGAAGAAAATATGAGTAAAAAAATAGCTTTTGCACTAGATCAAAATTTAGTTAAAAATGCTTAACAGAATTCCAAGCAAATGACAGTGCATCATATAAAGGTTCATAAAATGCAAAATAAATTGAACAAAATTATTTCAGGGGAGAGCTGGAGGAATAACGGACTTAATAGATATGGGCAATTCTTCATGGTGAAATAAGGACAAGTTTTACAACATCATCTGTTTGCTTCACTTTAAACAATTTTTGAATGTGTTGACAGGTTATCTGATTAAAGGATTAACAAGTATGTGCAAAATGAGGAAATTAATATGGATTTGGATTAAAGCTTCAGTGTGAATGATTTGATTGAAATCCTAAAAACGTAATCAATTTTCCTGAGCAAAATATAATCATTCAAGAGATTCACAGGAAATCCCCTCCCCCCAATGAAGAGAAATACAACGAAAGTAGTCCCATCAAGTGGTTCAGAATATGCTAGAGAGCATCATCAAAGTTAACAATGTATTGCCAAGCTACCATCTGTAAGAAATTTAATGCTGAGTTAAAAACGAGAAGTTTATGCAATCTGCTCATAAAATAAAGCAATATTCCATGTGTATTTTTATTACTAGATATGGATACTTAAGGATCACTCCCTAGAGGTTATTAAAGGATATCAAATGGACATATTTTATTGTTATACCAATGCGACCACGACACCAAAATAAAAACAATCAAGTCAACTAGTTCTTACCAGCTACATAAAATACATATTTTAAACTTGTCTACATGCTTGGTAAAAGATCCCAAATGATCCCAAGGAAGGCTTTAAATCCCCCATCCTAAACACAAAATAGTCCTCAATTTGGTTGCTTTTAACTAGCTGATCCCACATCTCGGGTCGATGCCAAATGATCCAACAAAATCACAAACAGTATAATAGCCAATTGTTTATAAGTAATTAAGCACAACAATCTTTCACCTAACAAAAATATCTTCAAGGTCCAAGGCAACACAATAAATTCAGTTGTTTCTCATAAATATTTTTAAAAAAATCAAACAATTAGCCAAAACAAGGAAATTATGAGAAACTATCTTCATAAAGCCTACAAATCAAGAACTTCAAAATCATTCACAGGTATGAAATTATCCCTATCGATGGACATTTATAAGATGCGAAAACCGAATCTTCATTCCCATGTGTTTAATTCAGAACCCAGGTTCATCAAACCATCCAAACAACCACAGCAACAAAAACACCTTATCCAATCAGGTGAGGTCAATTACATGAATCAATCGACACATCGCCATTATTCCTGACTATGTAACGATCTCTGGTGCGTCAATATCACAATCTCGATGAATTTCTTCAGACAGAAGAAAACTATGCAAACAATTACTCCGCATCTCACTTATCAGATTCCATATCTATCTTATAAGATTCCACGGCCTCTTTCACAAAGAAACTTAAAGATTCTCGATGACAACACACCACGAAAAATTGACACAAAGTATTTGGCAGCTAGGTTAAAGATCAAACAATCCAATCCTCGAAACAAAATCCAACAATTCACAAACACACACACAGCAAACAACCTCAACACGCGGAAAATTAAAACAAAATCTGAAAACCGAGGTACCTGGAGAGGCGGATTCGACGGGATCGAGATTGGACACTGCGATTGGAGATTATAGAGAAACGAAGGTGGCTGAGGAAGGCACAAAGAAGAAGAAGAAAAAGAAAACGCAGACGCGAATTGAATCACAGAAACGCAAAGGAGAAGGAGAAGAAGAAGAAGCGAAGAAGCCATAGAAAAACGAGAGACTAGATAGAATAGAACCGAAAGGGCAAAACGGGAAAAAAAAGAAAGAAAGAAAGATAGAAAGAAAGAAAGAACGAAGAAGAAAAAAGAAGGAAGAGAAAAGAAAGGTTTTAGGGTCTCGTGTTTGTGAGGGAATTTTGTTTTGTTCTGTTATGTGTGAGGGCGTTGATAGGGTGAGAAGGCGGTGAGGGTGCGACGGTGACGGTGGTGGAGTGGGTGGTGATATTTTGAGCGTTTGGTACAAAGAAGGAAAGGCTTTGAGCTAATAATTGAAATTATGTGTATATTTATTTATGGCTATCATTCTTCACTTTTTCTCTCTCTCTCTTCTTCTTCTTCTTTCTTAAATATCGCTTTCTCTCTCCTACCCCGATTATACCTCGTGTGTATTTTCAACAGCCATTGTTTTTTCAAGAGTGGAAATTCCACACTTCTTCTTAATTTTACTAATTAATTATATTTAACTTAATTTAAGCTTTTTTTTCATTTAAGATTTCTTATATATTTAAATTAAAATTCTAAATTCTTTTTTTAATTAATAAAATATAATTGGAGAATATATAAAGATCTGCGGAAGCTTTGACCGAATTGTGTAGTTTCCACGCAATAGACTTTTTCCTGTTTCCACACATCATATTTTTTTATTTATTTTCGAATTAAATTCCATTTACTATTCCTCTGAGAATTTTTTTTCTAAAATAAATCTATTTAAAAAAAATTACCCAGTTAAACATATTTTATTTCAATTTCAAAATTTTATATATTTCTAAAATTCGGTTTCAGATAAATCAAATTTTCAACGTGAAAGACAAATTCCACTGTGGTTATTTTTATTTCTCTTGAATATACATTTGTATGGTCAATAAAATTTTAGAATTTATCGTTTAAAGTTGACTGTTTATCTTTAAATTTTTTAATTCAATGTGAAAATAATATTTTTGTTATGTAAGTCAAATTGTTAACGAAATCTTACAAAACGGGTAAATAAGTGCTTTATTTGGTGTAACGGGTGCTTTGTTATGTGCAGAACACACGCGATTTATCGCAGAGATGCGTCAGAGCCGCGTAGAAAGTTAGGGTTAGAACAAACTTTAATCACGTTACCAACGAAATATTGTTTCAAGGTGCCGGCCATAAACTATGTTAAAAAAGTTTGTTGATGTGATAAGATTTTGATCTTGATTCCGTATTGTTTGCTGTAAAACTAGTTTGAGAACAGTGTTTCGATGTTTCTGTACTTAGTTCTTAAATCTTTATTAAGCGTATTAATGTAATAATTATTATATTTAAATAAATAATTTATTTATATAATTATATTTAAATGTTGTAATTATTTATGAGAATAGATAAACTACTTAAATGGAGGGTTTGATATATGAAAAATACTTAAATAATTAATTAATTTAAATAAATTTGTGACTAGTAAAATGTAAAACCATAATTAAATTGGTGCAAGTTAATGAATCTAAATAACTATTTTTTAGTATAATATTGAATATCATAGTTATATTATGGAATATAATTTTTATAATAAATATAAATATGGTTTTTAAAATGACTATAAAAAGAATATTATATAATATTATATAATTTAGATTTAGTAGTCACATATATAAATTTAAAATAGTTATAAATATAGAACACTATAATAATATTAAAGTTTACTTTTAAATTTGAAGTTTTTAGCGACAACTTATAGTTTGAAATTGTTGTTTTGAGAGGATTTGTAATTAATCTATTTATTTATATATTTTTTATATATATCTGGTTTTAATTGTTGACTTGGTTAATCAAAAACTGAATAAGTTATAAACAATAAATGCAATTAGTTATGCATTGTTGTCTTAGGAATAGAAATAGGAGTAGCATGAAAACATGTATAAATACTATAGTTTTATTTTTGTAAATGTTGTTGAAGAAACTACATCCATGAAAGTTTAATAAAATACTTTCTCTCTAATCTCGCAAAAAGGGTTTTTCCTTCTTTCATTCTCTGCGGCATAGAGCAGGTGTGTGTCTTGCAAAGAGAAAAGGTGTGGATGAGTAACCTGTGAGCATAAACGTGGCTTACAGTAAAAGAGGAAGATAAGAAAACGTAGTTGACGCGATTAAAGAAGAAGCAGCTGTGTGGCAATGGAGGTTCAATGAGTGCAGAAGCTTTGAGAGATAATCTACAGAGAAATATATTTTTATCTTTTGTGTGAGAGAGAGAGTCTGTGACAATTGAAAGTGGGCTTGTACGTGGGCTCCAATTGAGGCCCAACAAAATGGTATCAGAGCAAGGTTCAAGAAAGGGAATCTTTGGAATATTGTTGTGTGCTCTACTCATGGCTAGTGGAGGTTTGATCCCGGGAAGCTTACCCATATTTGATGGAAAGGGCTATGATGATTGGTGTGTAAAAATGGACGCTATTCTTGGATTTCAAGAAATTGATGAGATTGTGAAAGTGGGTTTCAAAGAACCACCCAAGAATGCTGATGAAGAAGTCAAGAAAACATACAAGGAGATGAAAAAGTTGGACTGCAAGGCTCGTGTATTGTTGCATCAATCTGTTGTTGCCCCTATCTTTCAAAAAATCTCAAAAGTTGTTACAACAAAAGAGGTTTGAGAGATCTTGCAAAATGGGTATGGAAATTCTGGGAAAATGAAGAAGGTGAAACTACAATCCTTGAGAAGGCAATATGAACTTCTCTCTATGACAGAAAAGGAGATTGTGGCAGAGTATTTTTGCAGATTGCAAGTGATCACCAATGCCATGAGAGTGTGTGATGAGAACATAGAAGACAACAGAATTGTAGAGAAAGTTTTGAGGACTTTAACTCCACGGTTTGACCACGTTGTGGTGGCAATAGAAGAGTCAAGGGATCTTGATGTTATGACAATAGAAGAACTGCAGAACTCTTTTGAAGCACATGAACAGAGAGTGAATGAAAGGAAGAATGGTGAGAAGGTGACTGAACAGGCTCTATAGGCCAAGGTGAGTTGTGGAGTCAGAGGCAGAGGCATAAGTGGTTGGAGAGGCAGAGGTAGAGGAAGGTCTAGAGGCAGATCTAGAGGTAGAAGTGGTGGCAGAAACAGTGAAACAGAGGCCCAGGAAAAATCTAAGAACAATGGGTCTGAAGGTAGAGGAGAATATCAAAACAGAGGAAGAGGAAAAGGTGGCAAGAGACCATATGATAAAAGAAGAGTTCAGTGCTATAATTGTGAAAAATATGGACACTATTCTTATGAGTGTTGGCATGAAGACACATCAAAAAAGGGACAAAAAGGAGAAGAAGCAAATATGACACAGAAAGAAGGAAATGGGTCTGATTCAGACCAAGTACTACTGATGGCAACAATAGGCAATGAAGAGGATAGCATGTCTTGGTACTTGGATACAGAGTGCTCCAATCACATGACTGGAAACAGGAATTGGTTTATTGATCTTAATCCATGTATGAGAAACAATGTTAAATTTGTAGATAATAGCTCCATTATGGTAGAAGGAATTGGAAAGGTGATGATCACAAGGAAGGATGACAAGGTGGCCTACATGAATGATGTTCTATACGTTCCAAGCATGAAGAATAATTTACTCACCCTTGGACAACTTTTAGAGAAGGGCTACACCATGAACATGCAGCAAAAATTGATTGAGATTTATGACTCACAGTAGAGGCTCGTGATTAGGGCACCACTATCCAAGAACAGGACATTTAAGGTGAATCTAGACAGTACTAAAATACAGTGCCTAGCAACTGCTAATGTGGAGGATGAGAGTTGGTTGTGGCATTACAGATATGGTCACCTGAATTTTAAAAGTCTGAACCAACTCAGTAGCAAGAAAATGGTGGAAGGGCTACCACAGATCGAGGTACAAGCCAAAATTTGTGAAGGGTGTATGATTGGCAAACAGCCTAGGAAGGCATTTACAGACTCTGCACCAAAAAGAGCCAAACAAGTATTGGACATGGTGCATTCTGATGTGTGTGGTCACCTAGACACACCATCACTAGGAGGAAATAAATACTTCCTCACATTTGTAGATGAGTTTTCGAGGAAAATATGGGTGTACTTGATTAAGGAGAAAGGAGAGGTGTTTTTTGTCTTTGAAAAGTTTTGTGCCAGTGTTGAAAGATAGGCTAACAGTAGGTTAAAAATTTTGAGGACTGATGGAGGTGGTGAATACAAGTCCAGAGAGTTCAATAAGTTTTGTGAAGAAAAGGGGATAGTGCATAAGGTGACTGCCCCCTATACACCATAACACAACGAGCTGGCTGAGAGAAGAAATAGGATGTTGGTTGATATGACAAGGTGTATGTTGAAAGGAAAAGGTCTGCCACATGACTATTGGGGAGAGGCAGTAACTATTGCTGCCTACATTCTTAACAGGTGCCCAACCAAAAGACTAAAGTTTGTGACACCAGAAGAGGCTTGGTTTGATGTCAAGCCACACGTGCAACACTTGAAGATTTTTTGGTCAATATGTAATAGACATATTCCATATTAGAAGAGGAGGAAACTAGATGACAAGAGTGAGCCCCTGATCTTGATTGGGTACCATCCAACAGGTGCATACAAGTTGTATGACCCAGAAAGGCAAACAATGGTGATTAGTAGGGATGTGGTAGTAGATGAGACAGCCAGCTGGAGTTGGGAAGAGAAGGAGAATACAGTAATACATATTCCATGTGTTCTTGAGGATAAAATTGAGCATTCAGTTGTTGTTTCAGACAACAGAAAAACTCAGAGGATGAAGTTTCCCTCCACTAGGCTTGCTAGACATGAAGTTTATGGAGATGGTGTAATTATAGGAATCGGTGATCTAGTTCACCAAGCTTTGGTGGCTGACATAGAACCCATAACTTAGAAGGAAGCTCTAAAGGTGAGAGAATGCAGGAATGCTATAAAAGAGGAGTTGGAGGCAATTAAGAAAAATAGAACATGGGAATTAGTTACACTGCCATAAGATAAACTACCTATTGATGTGAAATGGGTTTCCAAGCTAAAGTTGAAACCTGATGGGAGTGTGGCCAAGTATAAGGCCAGATTGGTACCAAAGGGCTTCCTACAACAAGAAGGAATTGACTACACAGAGGTATTTGCCCTTGTAGCTAGGATAGATACTGTGAGGCTAGTTACAGTAGTAGCAAGTTCTAAAGGCTGGAAGATGGCTCAAATGGATGTGAAGTCAGCCTTCCTTAATGGCCCACTAGAAAAGGAGGTATACATTGTACAACCATCTGGTTTTCAGAAGCAAGGGAGAAAGCACCTTGTGTACAGATTAAGAAAGGCTTTGTATGGGCTCAAGCAAGCCCCTAGAGCCTGGAACAAGTTGATTGATGCAGTTCTAGCCAAACTAGGATTTATGAAATGCACAGTTGAACTTGGTGTGTATGTGAAAAACATGAGTCATACAAATACACTCATTGTGTGCTTGTATGTTGATGTCTTAATCATTACAGGAAATAAAGATGCAAAATTTAAAGAAAAGATGAAGGCTGAGTGTGAGATGACAGATTTAGGAACACTGAATTATTTTCTTGGGCTGGAGTTTGTACACACTCCATATGGAGTGTTTCTACACCAGAAGAAGTATGCACAGGAGATTCTGAAGAGATTCAAGATGGAAGAGTGCAATGAGGCTATAATTCTAGTGCTGCCTGTAAGACCCGTGAAATTAATTAAATTAAATAATTAATTAATTAATAAATAAGAGTAGAAAGAGCCTTTATGGCATTAATTCTTGTTTGGTGTGATGTGGAAAAGTATTAGTTCAAGTGGTTGAGAGTACTTTGTTTGTATAAGAGGACTTGGGTTTGAGTCCTATGTATGCCAATTATGTGTTGTATGGTTTATTATTTTGTTTTGGTAATGCAATTGTGAATGGTGAGTGATAGTATAATCCTATGATTATAAAGGTTATCACCGAATGTGATTTGGCATGGTGGTTATGCTTTGTTCTTGTGGGCAGCCAAGAGGGTTGGGAAAACCATAATAAAGCCCAATTTTGTTTTATTTTTAAAACCCATTTTTAACACACATATAAAAGGCAAATTTTAGGTAAAAAGAAGGGTTTCTGAAATTGTTCTATGGCAGCTTGAGAGGAGAGCGAAATTGGAGAGTGAGAGGTTGAGTTGGGTGTGCAAGGGCTGAAGCAAGAAGGAAATTGTGAATCAAGGGTTCTATCTTTCTTAATTCTTTAATCATTGATTCCAGGTTAGGGGGTGCTAAACTTGTGCGTTCTCAATACTGTATGTTGTTGTGTTTTGCCCAATTGGTTTCTGTTTGATTGAGATTCGTGTGGTATGTGTTGTGGTCCAGAATTTGGTTGATTGGGATTGTAGGTAAAGGCATGTTATGCAGTTGTGTGAATTGAACGAGGGGTTTTGGGTACTGATAAATTGGGTTATACTCACATTGCATCTTGAGGGTCCAAATTGTGTTTGCAATGCGTTTTATGGTTTGATTGATGAATTAGAGATAAAGACTATGAATGTATCGCAAATTGGTAATGGTTGAGTGTTTCTGTGGCACGAGCAGTGGCGAAACTCTGCATGTTTCGCCCAAGCGACTCCTCCTCGCCTAGGCGAGAGTTGCAGGGTCTCGTGGTTAGGTGTTGGTTCGCCTTTCTCGCCTAGGCGACCCGGCATCAGTGTTGAGCGACTTGCTTCTTGCTCAGGCAAGAGTGACTCGTCTAAGCGAGGTCGCGAAGGGGTTTGGTAACTTTGAGCGCGATATCTCGCCCAGGCGAGAGGTTTTGAGTTTCGAGCGAGGGACACTCTCACCTAGGCGAGAGTGGCTCGCCTAAGCGAGTCCTCGAAGTGCAGTAGGGTTATTTTTGTAGAAACCTCGTCTAGGCGAGGTCTATGTGTTGTTTTGGGCGAAGGTGTGACTCGCCCAGGCGAGAGGATCTCGCCTAAGCAAGATAACGTGACGTGGTTGTTGTTTTAAGCTCGCTCAGGCAAGGTGGGTTAGCCTAAGTGAGGCTGAGAGCTTAGCTTGGGCGAGGGTCCCTAGCTTAAGCGAGCTTATGTGAAATTCCATGTTTGTGTGTGCTTGTATGTATGATTTGGCTAATTTATCTTAGGTATTGGATGTTTATGCATGTGGTGTGATGTTTGGGCTTGAAGGACTAAGTCCAATAGGGGTCTGGGATGTGCTCGGTGGTTGGACACATGATGGGCATGGAACTGGTTGAGTTCCCGTCGACTACTATTGGGTGAGGAGTCCTTAGTATGGTGATTGCATGTGTCGGGCGCACGATGGGCAAGGAACTGTTATGTTCCCGTCGGCTACTATTGGGCGAGGAGTCCATAGTATGGTGATTGCGTGCGTGCCAGGGTCCAAGTGTGAGACTTGGATGTTTTACTACAGACGAAGAGTCTGTAGGGCAGGACTATGAGCGGGATAGGCTCATAGGGTTGGACCACGAATGAGTTAGTTTCGTGGGAGCACAGTGAAGTCCCAAGATCTAGTTCATGCATATGACTCATGAAGGACTATGAGGTCATGGTGGGATGATTTGAAAAGTATGAGAATTTAGTTATGTTATTTTGGGTTGGGAAACATATTTATATTCATGTTTGTTTATATATATTGTGCATAGCTCACCCTTTTTGTGTGTGTGTGGCGATGATTGGATAACTTGTTATCCGGGAGCAGATGATGTGACAGGTGGGCCAGGAGATGCTTAGACTCGGAGCGAGGGCTAGTAGGGGATGTTTTTATATATACATATATTCTATGTTTTATCATTTTAGCTTTGAGAATATCATGTAAATCTGGCGGGAGCCACTGACTTTTATTTTAGTTTTATGAAATTATGGACTCCTGATTTTATAGCTTATTACATATTAAAGTTTTAAATTTCCTTTGTTTTGGGAAATAGTTTTATTCAATGCGGTATTTATTGTATTTTGAATTTTATTTATTTAATATCAGTAATATTCCTTAGGGATGTTACAATTGGTATCAGAGCAAAAGTTTTGAAAATATTTTGAAAATATTTTGGGGCTAGTGGAGAGTGAGCTTATCGATGTGTTTGTTTGTGGCATGTTGTGTGTTAAATGTGAAAAGATTTGTGTGGTTTTGTTTGACTAAGCGACTGATTTTTAACAGTTGTAATGTGGCGTATCCAGGCTATGGCAGTTGCTAAACACATCCTAAGGTACCTAAAAGGCACTATAGATTGGGAATTTTCTTCCCAAAGGTTGATGACCATAATGGAGCAATGCTTGAGGCATTTTCAAACTCAGACTGGTGTGGAGATATAGTTGAGAGAAGAAGTACATATGGGTACTTATTAAGATATTTGGGTGCACCAATCTCTTAGTGCTCAAAGAAGCAAAATGTTGTGGCCTTGTCATCATGCGAAGCAGAGTACATAGCTGTCTCAGAAGCAACTTTTCAGAGTATATGGCTGGAAGAAGTTTTGAAGGAGTTGAAGCTGGAATACATGAAACCAATTTAGCTCAATATAGATAACAAATATGCAATCAACCTATCAAAGAACCCTACACTACATGGAAGGAGCAAACACATTGACACGAAGTTCCATTTTCTTTGTGATCAAGTGAGCAAAGGGAAGTTGACATTGACGTACTGTCACATAGAAGAGCAAACAACAGACATTTTCACCAAGCCTCTGAAGCAAGCAAGGTTCGCCAAGATGAGGAAGGATCTTGGGATGACTAGCCTAGAGTTTTTGGATTAAGGGGGGTGTTGACTTGGTTAATAAAAAACTGAATCAGTTGTAAACAATAAATGCAATCAGTTATGCATTGTTGTCTTAGGAATAGAAATAGGAGTAGCCTGAAAACATGTATAAATACTACAGTTTTCTTTCTGTAAATGTTGTTGAAGAAACTACATCCATGAAAGTTTAATAAAATACCTTACTTCTCTCTAATCTCGCAAAAAGGACTTTTCCTTCTTTCATTCTCTGCGACATAGAGCATGTGTGTGTCCTGCAAGGAGAAAAAGGTGTGACTAAAATATGTTTGTTTCAATTAGGCCATCTTTTACTCATTGCACCCCACCGTTTACAACCTACACCCTCCCATGCATCTTGTTTCACTTTTCAACAAGTTTTTATTTACTTATTTATTAAATCTCGCCTTCTTTTTATACACATTTTTTTTCTAAAAAGATAAAAAATTTGAAAATCATAAAAATTTACAAAAATAGAAAATTCAAGAAATACAAAAAATAATTTTCTTTTTCTTCTAGTGTATGTCTGGCTATTTGCGTCGTGTGACACTGATTTTCAAATAATTCAAAAATACAAAAAATATATAAAATTTTCAAAATTTAAAAATATCAACATTTCCTGCCAAGAATTATTTTTTAAAGAATTATGTAACTTTGATTTCTCATTTTAAATGAGAATACGTAGGACTAAGGTCAATCTTTGTCGGACCCAAGAAAACAAAAAAATATTTTTTTATTTTAAATATTATTTGTCTTATTATTTTTGGGAAAGATTAATTTTTTGAAAATGACATTAACTTGCATGTTTAATTAAAGGTACTGTTCTCGAGCGGGCATTATAGGGTGCTAATACCTTCCCTACATGTCACCGACTTCCGGATCCAAAGATCTGGATTTTTCGTAGACTTGCTTTATCTTTATGGTTTTCCATATTTTTCCAAAATAACTATGATGACAACTCAAAATCTCTTTTAAACTAATTTCTTTTCGGTTCGTCGTCCCATTGCGATTTCTGTTGCGACAATGAGTATAATACACAAACACATACCAACCAAATGCAATTCCAACACAAACAATGTAATAGAACCTTAAACTTTGGAAAAAAAATGCGAAAAGGACCTAACTTCCCTTACCTGGACAGATTTTAGCAAAAGACACAAGCACTCAAATAACAATGTCATATTTTATTATTTTTGAAATAAATTTATGAATATATTAAATACGTATCATATCTCTTATACGATGTGTACATTCCAGCTCTTAACTAATTAAAGGTCAATTTTTTCATTTCTATTTGTAAAGGTCAATTACCTAATTCCTTGTAATTAAAAAATAGTTAATTTAATTTAGAATTTTGTAAACCATGACACTATCAAGAATTTTAAAAAGACATATTTAGAGACGTATTGAAAAAACATAGAAGAATGTATTTCTATCCATTTTAATAAAAAATCTTTTAATTCCTTCGCTAGTTTCAAAGGGTTAACATTTTTCTTTATATACCCAAATTTTGATTTTAGAACTACTACTGTCATGAATATTTATATCCTTCTAAATATTTTTAATATAATTCCAACCAATTTTAACTAAAGTATTTTGGTCTAAAAATAATTAATAAAATGAACGTTATGACCTGGTCTAATGAAAAATAAATATTATTTTTAATTTAGGTGTTATAAATAAAAGCAACGTAAATATCTCATATATGTCTTTAAAGTTGTCAAAATGGGTTGGAACATAAATTTTTATTTTTTTACAAATTTCAATACAGGTTGATTTTTGATCCGGCTCATCTACAACTCGACTCATCCGGGTTGAATCCGTGGTGAGTCGGGTTGGTTCACCAACTTGCAGATAGAAGGGTCACACAAGTGTTTTTTATTTATTTTTATTTAGTTGAGTTTTACATTTGAGTCATGTTAGGTTGTTTTTTTATCTAACACATAAATGATTTGTATTTTTTTTTGTGTATTTGGATTGTATTTAAGTTTATTTAGATTTTAATTAGAATTACAATTTAGTTTTGACTGAAAAAAATAAAAAAATAAAAAAATACTATTTTTTTTAATTGAGTGAACTCGTGAACCAATCCGTTTAACCATCCAACCCGTGGTGAGCGGGTTCAAATTATTTTAACTCACTAAGAAGTGAGCCGGATTGGGTTGACTCACTAAATCATCAACCCGTAGTGGATCAAGCCGAATCGAGCCGAATTACCCGTTTTAAATTAACTATTATAAAATTACACAAATTAACTTTGCATAAATATTGGAATGAATAATAATGTAATTTTTTATTGGTTTAACTAATCGTATAGTACCCAGTTTGGGACTAGTGTGTCATATAGGTACCCGATTTTAAAAAAGTATCAATTGCATCCCAACTTTTGAAAATTGCTTCAATTAGGTCCCTTTCAGACAAAGTTGACTAACGCCGTTAGTCAACGTGCCACGTGTCAATCTGTGTTTTTTTTGATTTTTTTTTAAAAAAATTATTATTTTTTTTTAATTTTTAATTTTTTTTAAAATTTTTTTAAAAAAATAAAATAAAAATGCCACGTGTCAAGTCCTTGTGTGTGACACTGGCATTGTCAGTGCCACGTGGTATTGTAATACCACGTGTCAGATGTCATTGTGTTGATTTTGATTTAGTCCCCATTTATGTTTTTTCGTTTCAATTTAGTACCTACTTATGTGTATTTGATTCAATTTTGACCTAATAATTTTTAATAATTAAAATATTTTTTTATAAAATTAAAAGTAATTAAGTAT
>Ga0214543_1002307_pt1 | contig 37467 bp, 17 predicted proteins | sample CNSS2metaG_FD_160094 | JGI IMG/M metagenome (GOLD analysis project Ga0214543, IMG submission 160094) | Root nodule microbial communities from cowpea collected in UCLA plant growth center, Los Angeles, California, USA - CNSS2 | ecosystem: Host-associated > Plants > Roots > Nodule | place: USA...
CTGTTTTGCTTTTTTTCCTTTTTTTTTTTTTTTTTTTTTTCTTCCCCCTTTTTTTTTTTTTCCTTTTTTTTTGTTTTTTTTTTTTTTTTTGTATTTAATATTCATGTATCTATTGAATCTCATTGAACTTCGTTGGTAATCTTGGTTTATTTTCAGTTGTGGTATTATGGTCACTATAAATTGAAGCGTGGAGTTCTGATTTTAGCACTCTATAAACATGTGTTTTTCAAATTAATAATTTAAGAGTGACCGTACCTCGACATTGTAGTAAAATATTTCTACTTTTTTTTCAATAAAATAAATGAATTATATTAAATGTCATTTTTGTTTGAATAAATTCTGATAATTTTGCCTATGATGGTGTAAACTACTACTTTAAGACTATATAATTTGTTATTTCTGTGATGGTGGGGAAAGATAAATCGTGTAAATAAAAATAGAAAGATAAATATACTTCGTTAAAAAAAGAACAAATTAAATAAAAGAGTTATTTCTGTGCTTCTTTTTAACTTTTCAACCAACTTATTAAACATATAAATCTCTTTTAGAATTATATTAGAGGTTCTTTGCTTCTCAATTATTTTGAAGTGTGGATTTTTAAAAGGGTTGTGAAAATTGAATACTTAAGATCCATCATAAAAAAAATTAAAATGCAATTGCAAAAGTTGAAGGACAAGATATTAAGTATGACCGGAATAGATGAGTTGATCAATTTTTTGATTAGCGATATCACTATTTTTTTCTTTAGAATTTATAAGTGTCATGTTGTTATTCACGAGATTGAAATATGGATCAAGTATTTTATGTGGATCGATGATATTGCTTTAAGGGAACATGTAAGTAATAATTGAAAGAGTATTTGTACTCTAATGTTGTGTTGGAATAAAACATTAGGAAATTTATTTTTTTTAAGTATAATAATTTGAGGAAATTAAAAAGAAATTAAAATTGAAAAATTTTAAGGAGATGTCTTAAATAACTAAAATAATAGAATTTGAAAATTACTCAAAAAATAAAGAAATTAAAATTTCACAAGTTGTGAAATTTTCATTGGTCAGGATGAAAAAAAGTTCATAGGTCCACAAAGTCGACTCATACTGTCAACCTTTAGCTCCGATCAAATCATCTCGACATCAAGTTCGGGTTGACTTGGCACGATTATAAGTCGATCTGATTTGACTCAACTTTTTGCCAAAGCCGACTCGTTTCTATCTATGGTTAGGAACGACTCGTCTTGACTTTTTGTTTGGTCAACTCAACTTGACTCTTCAATTCAGCCTAGTTAACTTAGACCTTTACCTTAGGTGACTTGGCTCTACTAGCTCAATCTTTGGCCTACTTGACTCGACCATCAACTAATTTCAAATCATCTCAAACTTCAACTAGGGTTGACTCGTCTCGACTTAACTTGACTTTCGAATAATGCCAACTTGTCTCAACCTTTGGCCTGCGCTAACTAGTCTCGACCTTCAGTCAGGCTAACTCAGCTTATCTTTCCACCCAAGTCAACTCAGTTTGACCCTTCAGCTTTGGCCGACTAGACTCAACCTTCAACCTAGATTGACATGGCTCGACCTTCCAGTCTGAATGACTTGGCACGACCTTTAGCCCGAACCTACTTAGGTCAACTTTTGTCTGAGTCCAACTCATCTTGATGGTTGAATCGTTTTCATCTTTTGTCAAGACCAACTTGTCTCAACCTTCAGTCATGGTTGACTCTTATCAACCTTCGACTAAAGCCGACGAGTCTCAACCTCTAGCTAAGGTCGACTAGTCTCGACCTTTGGTCATGACCGACTAGTATTGACCTTTGGCTAGAGCGACTCAGTTAGACCTTCAGGTCAAGTCGACTTGACTCGACCTTCAACCCTAGTTAACTTAGCTCGACCCTTTGCCTCATATCGGCTTAACTCAACCTTTACACCAAAGGTCAAGTCAATTCAGCTCGAGGCGAAGGATGAACAAAGTCGATCACGGGTGAGGATCTAGACGAGTTGACTTAGGTAGAAAGTCAAAACGAACCGGCTTAAGTCGAGCTGAATCAGTCTGATGTAAAGGTGGAACTAGATATTTTTAAAATAACATGTTGCATTAAAAGAGAAATTAATTTGTTTTATCCGAATAAGAAAATTGAAATTCAAAATATTTCAATTATTCCATACAAACAAATTATTTAAGAAATGAAGAGATTTCAATTGTAAGTAATTCAAATACCGTACCTTTCAATTTTTTTAGAATTTTTAAGTTTCTTATCCTAACACAAGATTAAAGTTTAAGTATATTTTAATGTGGTAAATTTTAAAAGAAGAAAATGAGACTTTCATATTAGACTTTGTCATCATTCAAAAAGATTATGAAACTAAGACGTTTTATGTTTTTCAAGTTAAAATATTTGTTACAAAACATTTTAAATGAAATAGCATAATTTTGTTAAGTTGCATCTGATTTTTGTTAAATGTTTACTATTTTAAATGAAACTTTCTTTTGTAATATATTATAATTTACATAATTTATAGGATAGAGTATAAGTTAGATATAGTAAGTGTTTAAAGTTAAAACATATATTATGAAACATTTTAAACGAAATAACTTAACTATGTTGAATTTATCTGTTTTTCTTTAAGCGTTTACTATTTTAAATAAAACGTTCTTTTATAAGATATAATACGAAAGAGTATAATTAAGAGGTTTTAAGGTTTGCAAGTTAAAAACAACTATTATGAAACATTGTAAATAAAATAGCCTAATTTGTCGAGTTACATCTATTTTTCCATTTAATGTTTACTATTTTAAATGAAACTTTCTTTTATAATAAACAACATGAAAGAATATAAAGACATAGCCATTTGTTTAATGTAAATATTAATTTTTCATATTTTACTCATTTAGATCACATAAGAATAATCTTGTTATAAAAAACGAGCTAAAAATCTTCAACTTAAGTATTTTAATCACCTAAAATACCTTTTAAACAAAAATGTTACAAACTTTCGAAACAAATTAAACTAACCTTTATATTTGGTTTATAAAGTTTTATTTAGATTGAAAGTAAAAGAAAAGAAAAAAGAAAAACTAGAAATCAACCATTTCTTTGCATTCTGCCATCACTCGAAAACAAAAATTCTTAAACCAATTATTTATATATTGAAAACAAGTGTAATGTAAAGAAAGACAGATTTTTTTATTACTTTTATTTTAATGCTACATTTTTTCAAGACACGTGAAGAAAGTGGTGTCTCTTCTGTTTTATTTATTTATTGTTTGTTTTAATTAAGCAAAAGAATAGTTGAATATTAGCTTACCAAACTCGACATGTTTGACTTTGCGTGATGGTGGTTGTGAAAATGAATGAGACGAAAAAGACACATAATTTGAAGTAGCAAGCATGTCCGTGCCGTGAAAAGAAGACACTTTCCATAGGAACCAAATAACTATGACAAAAGATGACAAATAGTTTTTGGTAACCAAAACAAAAATGAAAGGTTATCGCTCTTCATTTCCTTTAATCACGCCAATCACATAAAAAGGAACCATAGTTGTTGGAAATACAAAACTTGTCTCTCCAATAATAATAATAATAAGATGAATAATAAAAGAAAAATAATGTAATGACCCTCTCCTCTCTGACCCCATAAACAAAAGAAGCTTTTTGCAACGGTCTTCCAAAAATTCGAATTCCTCTGTTCAAAGTACGGATGCAGTATGTCTTCCTTCTGAATTTCTTGAAAATTGGAATTTTCTTGCACCACCTGTAAGAATCATTTTTTTTTTATTTTATATTTTAAAATAACAGTTTATACTTATTTTTAAGGTGAGATGAAGATGTCAAAACAGGTTGAAATTGCTTAGTTAGTTTACTTTTCACGTGTTTAAATAGATTTGGGTCGAAAGTAATTTAGTTTTTTTAAATGTGGATTAAATTGAATTGAATTTATTTAATTTTTAAATTAAATTGATTTAAGTTGGGTTGAAAGTAAGTTAATCAATAATCTCTTAATAATAATTAGGACCAACAAAAAACTTCATAGTGATGAATATCTTAAAATAAAATCCATGATGAATACTAAATAATATCTTTAATAAATACAAGATAATGAGTATACATATTTAATTACTTATTTTCTGATAGGATAGATAATAATTATTTTTTTAATATATTTTTGTGGATCATAATTACTAATGAATTTTATTTTTTATATTTGTAAATTCAAATTATTAAATAAAATTATTAGTGAAAAAATATTAATTATTGAATAATTTTTTAAAATTTCACTTCATATATTTTTATTTCTTATTTAAGCTTATTAAATTAAAATTATTTTTAAAAGGATTAATTTTTTAATAATTTTATTTAAAATCTAATATATATATATATATATATATATATATATATATATATATTTGTGAGATAAAAAAACTTGTGAGTAATTTTTTATATATACTTGATGAGTAACGAGATGTATTTTTAGGTAAGATAGATCTCATTTCCTGTGTTAAAGTGTTGGGCCAACTTTGGTAAAAAGGCCCAAGGGCAGCCCATCTTGTATTTCAGGATCCCCTCAATTGCCCATATGCTTCCCATTATGTCTCATTCACTAAAAACAATTCCCACTCTTCCTCTTAGTGCTGAAGTAAGAGTTGTGCTAGGGCAGCTGCAAAGTCCCCCTTCTAGTTAGTGGAAACCATCTTTCACCACGTAAGTTGAGCTCTAAAACTCTATCCCTTCGTTCTTATCTATTTGGTAGCTCTAGTTCCATGTGAGTCTCATTCGTGGTCCCATTCTTGTCTCTCGTGGTTTGTTTTACAGCTTCTTAAATCTGTTTCACGTCCTAGTGCTTCTCTCTTAAGGATCTCTTGAGTTAGTTCTCAGTTTCGAGGTAAGGGAAGCTAGGGTTTAAATTTTTTTATGATTATTGCATGTTTTTCCAGTTTTAAATCATGTTTATGATGTTTGCTCGTTGTTGTGGTTGCTTGGAAATGGTTGAAATGTTGTTTGGTACTGCTTTTCTAGTTTGCATGCGTGAGCAAGGAAGAGCTCTGTTGTTGATATCAATATTTTCTCAAATTGATATTTATGTTTATATGAAGAATGAATGTTGGCACTAACATCAATGATGAGGATATGTGTCTTATTGATAGTGCGACAACTTATACAATTCTCAAGAGTAATAAATTTTTCTCTTGTTTCATAATGCGAGATATCAATGTTAGTATCATTTATAGTACTACAAATATATTTGAAGGGCCTGAAAGAGCTATTATACTTCTATTAAGAAGTTGAATAGAAACTTATTAAGTTTCAAGGACATTTGTCTAAATGGATATCATATTGAGACAAACAATGAAAAAGATATAAAATATCTTTATATCTCTATGATTGAGTTGAAAAAAAATATGTATATTGGAGAAAGTATCAAACTTCTCTTATGGTTTACACATATATTAGGACAATTGAGATGCATGTCATGGTAAACTAGGAGTTTATGAATCAAAATGAATGTCTTGTTTGACATGATCAGTTGGATGATTTGTACTACACATATATTAGTACAATTAAAATGCATCTCATGGTAAACCAGAAGTTTATGAATCAGAATAAATTCCTTGTTTGGCATGATTAGTTAATATGATGCGGAAAAAAAAGTTGAGAAACTCGTATGGACACCCACTTAAGAGTCAAAAAACTTCTTCAAACCAATGAGTTCTCATGTATTATACGGTCACAAAAGTTGATAATAAGACCATCACCATAAATTAGGAATGAGTCAATCTCATTTTCAGAATAAATACAAGGTGATATTTGTGGTCTAATACACCCACCATGTGATCATTTATATATTTCATGGTTTTAATTGATGCATCAACTAAATGGTCACATATTTGTTTATTATCAAATTGCAATCATGTATTTGTAAAGTTATTAGTACAATTAAGAACTCACTTCCCAAATTATCCGATTAAGAAAATTTGTTTTGATAATACTAGTGAAATTACATGTCATGCTTTTCATGAGTATTGTATATCAATATGAATTGAAGTTAAGTATTCAGTAGCATATGTTCATACTCAAAATAGACTTGCGAAATCATTACTAAAATATCTATAATTGGTTGCAAGACCATTACTTATGAGAGCTAATCTTCTAATGGCCACTTCGGGATATACAATTTTGCATGTTGCATTATTGATTCGCATCAAACCAACAAGTTATCACAAATACTCTATTATGTAGTTGGTTTTTGGTCAATGACCTAATATTCTCATGTAAGAACTTTTGGGTGTTGTGTATATAATTTCCCTACCAAAAGGGACTATGATGGGTCTTCAAAGCCAATTGAGAATGTATATTGGATATGATTCTCTCTTAATAATAAAATATCTTGAACTACCAACAAGAAACTTATTTATAGTTGGATTTTTCGATTGTCACTTTGATGAATAAGTTTTTCCAACACTAAGGGAGAAAGAAAACAATTGGAAAAAGATAGTGGTTGGAATGAATTATCATTATCTCTACTTGATCCTCGTACAGAAGAATGTGAAATAGAAGTTCAAAAAATAATTCATTTACAAAATTAGTCAATCAATTATCTTATGTTTTACTGACAGAAAAAGGGTAACTAATACCAGGTACTAATGCTCTGAAGATAATTGATATTAATTCATAACATGGCTGAAGCATGGTAGGCCTGTTAGTTTTAAAGACACGTTTTAAGCGTGGTAGACCTATTGGTTTACAAGATAAAAACTCTTGAATGAGAAAGGGAGCTAAAATGCAAGATGACCTAATCAAAAAGGTGGAAATCCCAACAGATTCATTTGACATAATTAATGATTTGTTTCTAGAAGAACCTTAGGTACCTAAAATTGTTCAAAATGATGAGATCTCAATAAATTATGTCATGAATCATATAATATGGAATCAAAATAAAGTCAACATTGACGAAATTTTTACATATAATATAACGATGAATGTGATGAATGACAATGAGAATCAATAACCAATGATCATTGAAGATTTTCGACAAAGAAATGATTGACCAAAATGAAAATATGCAAATAAACATAATTAGATTTGCTTGCTAAACGAAAGGTTTTTAGACCTATAATTCGCATACCTGAGGGTTTGAAACCTATTGGGTACATATGGATTTTTGCGCAAAAACAAATTAAGAATGATGAAATTGTTAGATACAAAGCACAATTGGTTACTCAAGGTTTTTCACAAAATCCGATATTGATTTGTGAAAAGACATATTCATTAGTATTGGATGCAACAACGTTGCAATATTTGATTATCTTAGTTGTACAACAAGGTTTGCATTTATATCTAATGGATGAAGTTACAACCTATTTGTACGGTTATCTTGAGAATGATATTTATACGAAAATCCCTAGAGGATTTTATTTGCCCAACAAGACAAATTCTAAAGAGGGTTATTCAATAAAATTGAACAAGTCCTTTTATTGATTAAAGCAATCAAAACGTGTGTGGTATAACCGTCTTATTGAGTACTTGTTAAAGAAAGGGTACAAAAATGATCATATTTGTCCTTGTATTAATATGAAAAGATTTGAAAAGTGAATTTGTCATAATTGATGTTTATGTAGATGACATAAACATCGTTGGAACTCCTAATGAGCTCACAAATGCAATTGATTGTTTAAAGAAAGAATTTGAGAAGAAGGATCTTTGAAGAGCAAAGTTTTGTTTAAGATTAGAAATCGAGTATTTAAATAAAAGTGTTTTTATACATCAAGAGACTTATATGATTAATGTGCGTAAAATGTTCTAAATGGACAAGTCACATCTATTATGTACTCTAATAGTTGTGAGGTCGTTAGATGTTGATAAAGACTCTTCTTAAACCTCAAGAAAATGATGAAGATCTTTTTTATCCAAAAGTACCCTATTTTAGTGTTATAAGAGCACTACTGTATCTTGCTAATTATACTTTACATGATATTGCATTTGCTGTGAAAGGATGATTTAGAGATCCAAAATATTCGTTCATGTGAAAATCTAGCTGATTTATTTACAAAGTCTTTGCCAATGAGAATTTTTGAGCAATTGATTCACAAGATTGGACTCTGTCATCTTAATGATGTAAGTTTGCATGAGAGGGAGAAATAAAAGATGTAAAGAACAATATTGTATAAAATGATGTAATATTTTTCCTTCACTAGATTTTTATCCTAAAGGATTTTTCCTAGTAAGGTTTTAACGAGTCACATTCTCTTATCAATGGACACCCAAGGAGGTGTGTTATGAATTAATGGTCGTCCATTATTTTAATACAGTTACTCATATGATTGATATGATTAATACTCATATGTTATTAACTATTTGATTTGTATCCTTTATGAGTTACCATGTGTGTGTATTTATAGATAAGACTTTTCCTACCAGTAATAAAACAAACATAAAAGTTGTTCTCTATTCTTTTTTCTCTCATTATCTCTATTATTAGCTTTATTTTATAATAAAATTATTAAGTTAACATAAATTTCTTTGGAATGAAGGGGTAGAATAGACTACTCCAAAATAAGTATTCTTTTACTAAATGACACTTTATTTCTCTTTTGGTAAAGGATGACGATGAATAAAAATTAATTTTATTTTTATATTAAGAAAATATTAGTTTTATTGAACCTGAATATTTTAACATGTGCATGTACTCTCTCTTATTGTTCTAAAAATTAATTAAATAATTTCTATTAACATATTTATAGTAAAAAAATATTATATTATAAAATATTATATATTTTCTTCTCATTCAATAACAAATATCAAGAAACCGTATAAATATATCAAATGAGAATTTTAAAGGTTTTGTATACTTAAAATTAAAAATTAAAATTTTTTCATGTGAAAAAATAAATAATAAATAAAATATAAAAAATGAGTGAAAATAATAATTTTTTTTTGACTATTCGATTAGATGAAATTGAGATTTGAATTTTCTAATGTGAAAAAAAAACATGTAATCAACTTTGAGAATAAAAGATAAAAAATTAATTTAAGGATCTTAATGAATTCTATAGATAATAAACAAATTGACAATTTAGAAAAAAAAAATTATCTAGAATAAAAAGAGAGAAGACTTTTAGCTTAATTATTAATTTAATTCCTATGTAATTTTGTAATTTACCTTGATCTCTATATTTTCTTAATTCAATTGAGTTTTAATATTTTTTTTAAAATTTTTTAAGTTTCATGAATCTAAATCCTAGCACTACGTGGATGGACAAATGAAACCCCTAAGTGGATGATGACTCAATTTAAGAAGTGAATTGTTTATTTTTGTAATCATGGACATTAATGATCATCTAATCCAAAAGATGCAATAATGCATAAAGAAAGTCCAACCTTTATCTGAATGATTAATAACTGTCATGGTGTTTTAGGAAGCAAATCATTAACAACTTGGAATTGAAGGATTCCCTTCTTCCAAATCCTTAAGCCTTTCATCAAACAAACAAAATTATGATGTGTATCCACCTAAAGCAGTAATACAACCTAATCCCTTCACTATATATTCAAATAGTTTTATTTTTTTAAATTATGATATTTGCATTTTGATCTCTTCATTTTTACTTTTACAATTTGTTAAAATTAGTTTTCTGTCGATTTTCTGTTACTTCAAATCCTTAAATCCATATCTGTACTGAAAATTACTAACTAAATTTTTTAAACTGTGTGATTCCCTCTCAAACTTCTCCAATAACAATGATAAATCCAATTCCAAATAATAAGCATAAAAAATTCTCCTGATATAACTTATAAAATATTCTAATATTTATTCATTTTGATTAAATTTATCACTTCAACTGTTTTCATTTATTTATATTCTAATTTCAATGTAAACCCAAAAACTTGGATATTAAAATATAATACGGGTTTCAATACTGGTTTTATTTTAGATTGAAATTATCTTTGCCAAAAGATTTTTTAAATTATCTTTTGGATCAATTATTTTTGTCAAAATATCTCTAACTGCTTTAATTATTATAACTAGTAGACGTTAATTATTAATTAGGTAAAAATAATTAAATAAAGGAGTCTATCGACCAATGTTTTGAGACATTATTTTTAAGGTGTAATTAATGAATTTTGAATTATTTAAATATAATATTAAATCTTAATAATTATTAATGAAATTTTATTTTATTTAAATGAAAAAATTGTTCATAAGTAGATAATTTATTTATTTTACCCTAATAAAGTTAAAATAAAAATAAAAAATAAAATGATTATATTTTAATATTATTTAAAATTTAAATATAATTAAACATAAAAGAAAAAAATTAATAAAAAATAAAATATTATTTAGTATTTTAATAAAGAAGATAAAAAATAATTAGTATAATATTATCTATATTAAAAAAATAAAAAATATTTTCTTTTCTTTTAATTATATTTTTTTTACATTTTTTTTTAATTTTTAATAACATTAAAATATAATTATTATATTATTTGTTTATTTTTAATATTTTCTTACATAAATAAATTATTAAATATAAATGTATAATATTTATGAATAATTTTATCTTCTGAATAAAATAAAATTGGACTAATATTTATTACAATCATAATTCATTTAATATTATAATTAATAATTTTTATAAAAATTAATATTTATTAATCATATCTTAACCACTACGAGGATCGGTTAGCATTATCCTTAAACTTGAGTATGAATTTTATGACTACTAACTAAATCAACTAACATTTTGAATGTGTATGAATTAGTTGAAAGTATGGATTTGGAAAGTGAAAGCATATGTGGATAGTTATTAAGTATGATGGACAAGTACAAGTAGTTACTGTAATTAAAAGATAATAATGTGACATCTTGTGCAGGTGGCGTTAACCTTATTTGATGTTTGGATTGGAAAGAAGTTATTAATTAATTAATTAATAAAGCAGAGTGGCATGAGTGGTAATTAATGCAAACATGGAGGTAAGAAAGAGAGGGTAGAGTAGATTCATAAAGTGAAGAAAGAGAAAAGAATGGCCGTTTGAAGTTTGAACTTTAAACATAGAGAGCATCAAAACAAAACCAAATTCAATGCAACCCAACAAAACCCATTAACTCCAGTTCATTGTTTCATTCATCCTCAAATTTTTGAAAAACTCTCACATCTCCAAGGCAAAAGAGAGAGAGAGAGAGAGAATGACCGGAGTGGTCATGGTTACCAAGGGTGGTAGATGCGGCGGCGGTGGGAAGCGGTCGAGGGCGGCGCGAACCGCCGAGGAAGAAGAGGAGCAGCAGAACCAGCTCTCTCTCGTGGCGTTTCTCTTGGCGGCCATCAGAAAATCGATGGTTTCGTGCAGGGTGGACCCGCCGGACGATGTAATCTCCACCGTCCACAACATGGAGATCGGATGGCCTACCAACGTTCAGCACATCACTCATGTCACCTTCGACCGCTTCAACGGTTTCCTCGGTCTTCCTTACGAGTTCCAAGTTGAGATCCCTGCTAGGGTCCCCAGTGCTAGGTAACCACTACCGCTTCTCTTCTTCTTTCTAAATGGGGACTATTCTTTTTGTTAGATTTCAAATGGGTTTTCTTTGAAATGCTATCAAGATTTTTTTTTTCTTTTGCTTTTATTTTTTTTTTTTTTTTGTTGGACGAGCTTTTGGTGTGTATATGTGGAAGAAAAAGAAAGGGTTAGACTTTCATGAAGGGCAGTGAAGAATGTGGCCAGAACTTCTATGCGTATTTGCTAGTTCGTTAACACAAGAATGTTTCAAACTAGTGCATTCGGGTTGTTCGTTATTGGCTTCACTTTGGTTCTGATCCTGTAGAGTCTTGTACTTGTATAAATAGCTGCAAAATGGGGAACTTCTCATTGTTTGGGATTTGGGGCACATGTTGGTTAAATGCTTCGTTAGGCACGGGATGAATAGAGATTGGGGCACATGTTAGGACACGAAATTCCTTGTACAAGTTCCTGGTTAGCCACAGAATGAAATGTTCAATCTTGTTTAGAGTTTCTTATTTTGGTATTTTGTTGCTATTTCATTTTTCACAAGTTATAATCCAGCCTTGTTTTCTTACTCTAATTCTTCGGTGAACTTAATTTAGCAGGGTTTTTCTTTTTTCCGTCTTTTGCTATGTTTGTAGCATCATTTTAACTTGCGATTTCTTGTCACCAATGCTTGCAGTGTAAGTGTGTTCGGCGTCTCAGCAGAATCTATGCAGTGTTCTTATGATTCTAAAGGAAACAGTGTCCCCACTATTCTCCTGCTAATGCAGGACCGGCTATACTCACAGAGAGGCTTAAAGGTACTGCGTGTATGATGTGTTTTTTTTTTGTAACAGCAAGCTCTTGCAACCAGTGAGTTTCAGATTAACTTTGTTTTTGTTTTTTCTTTGCAGGCTGAGGGTATATTTCGCATAAACCCAGAAAATAGTCAAGAGGAGCATGTGAGGGACCAGTTGAATAGGGGCATTGTGCCTGATGACATTGATGTGCACTGCTTAGCGGGACTAATTAAAGCCTGGTTCCGAGAGCTTCCTTCAGGAGTGCTAGATGGACTTTCCCCTGAGCAAGTTCTTCAATGCAACACAGAAGAAGAATCTGTTGATCTTGTGAAGCAGCTAAAGCCAACTGAGTCTGCCTTACTCAGCTGGGCCATTGATCTCATGGCCGATGTTGTAGAAGAGGAGGAATTTAACAAAATGAATGCAAGAAATATTGCAATGGTTTTTGCACCAAACATGACTCAGGTATGCAGAGAGTAGTTTATTGAACTCTTATTTATGGGCTAAAGTGTAACACATTCAAATAGGAACAACATTCCAGCTCTAAAATCGAACTATATTTACCATGTTCCTTGAGCATGTGGTGAAAGGTTGTCTGTTTGTGTGAAAGAATATTTGTCGAAAGGGATCAACCCCTTAAATAGATCTCTTGAATAGTACCCGTGACACCAGAAAAACATAAATAACATAATAATGTTTAAGCATTACATAAATTCTTAAAAATCAAAGCATTCATTTTCAAACCGCAGATATTTAGGAATACAACAGTTTTAAATCCTAGATTACACAGACATGTTGTCTTCAATCACATAAGAAAACCTTAAGTTTCGTTACCAAAACAAGCTGCCATGTTTTAATTCGTCTTTGTTTTCTGGAGCAGATGTCTGATCCTCTAACTGCCCTGATGCATGCGGTTCAAGTGATGAACTTCCTCAAGACACTAATCATGAAGACACTTCGAGAACGTGAAGAAACAACAACAGGTGGGTATTCTCCCATGTCTTTTCATTCATCGGGACGCCACTCAGAGGATGAATATGACAGTCAGCGAGAAATGGACACTAGCGGTGAATTGAGAGGCACCAAATCAGATTATGATGCTCACTATGGCCACAGCAGTGAAGGGGAGGCTGAATCATTAAGCGAGATAGAGGAGTGCTTCTTGAAGCAGTTGGATGACAACACAAAGGGATTCTCACAAGAACCTTCTGGTCATTTGGACAAGTACGTTAGCACCATAAGTTACTCTGCCTATAGCATGGAACCTTCTATCTCTGTTACTGATAACAAAGCTGGGAATTCCTGTTTGAGGACAACACTGACAGGTTTGGCCTCAAGTGTTGACACAAGTACTTCATCAATAGGATGTACAAGTACCAAAGATGTGGAGATGGTCGATAAGTATTCTGATTCTATTTCACCTGTACCACTCCTTGCTTCTAGCTAAGAACTGGTTTTGTTTTCTACGAGATTTTTAGTACCATGTTTTCCTGATTTTGTCTCTACAAGCAGCAGGTTTGCTTGTGTAAATTAATAGATGGAGTAGGAACCGTTTTCTTGTTGTGTATTGTGGACAGGTTATGTTCAGTTTAGGGCTGAATTTTACCTGATTCTGTATGTTCTTGTACTAGACAATTCTAACCATGCCAAATGGATGAAAGAACAGGCTAAGGTGAAACCAGTGAATTCCTGCAGAATAGGTAGATTAATTTAGCTTGACATGAATGCTTTTGGTATGATCACAATTTGATGAATTCTCGATTCTATATTGAATACCTATCACATGGTAGAAAGATTGGAATTCTTGCTACTGCTATCATATGTGTTGTTCTTTGGAGCATCAGCGGGAACACATTGACAAGTTTGGTTGGCTATCAAAGTGGCCATCATTACGAAATCAATTCGAGAAGAAGGCCAACTCTTACTTTGTAACAGACAAGTAAATCTACCTTCACCGTATACTCCTGAAAATGTTTCATTATCTTCTTTAATATTTGGTTCAAATGCACTTTTTTGTCCTTAACTTGCTTAACTTGTTATAAGTTGTAGTTTTCATACATTCTTAAGTCATTAATACTACTCTAAATCATAAGGATTTTAAAATCTATGATTCCCAAATAAATTATACCTTGATTCATGAAAATAAGTTTTTACATTTTTTTTCCAATTTGTCTCTTCTTTACCTTTCTTTATTTTTCTCACTCATTAAAATAACAAGTAACTCTTATGTCAATAACTCCTATTTTTTTTACGTCAACTTTTGACATTTCTTTCTCTCACTCTTTATAATAGCAAGTAACCCCAGTGTCAGAGTCATAACCTTATGTGTATTATGCCAAATCTCTTCAAGTTGGTTACCGTCAAATTTATAAGATAACTTTCTACACTAAACAATTCGTTATTTTATTTTATTAAATCATATATATACCCATTATTATATTTCACATTAGTTACATTATTTAATTAATTTTAATATTTTTCTTCTTGACTCATATGATGCTATAATACTTTATAGTATAATAATTACATAAATCATAATGTATATTAAAAGATCATAAATAAATTGATTCCACCATTAATCACAATTAAAGATAAAAAATAACAAGATTCATTATGGTTATATGTAAAATCAACATCCTTTCCAAAATGTCAAATCCATACCGAGTTCAAACTTAATATTATAACCATTAATAATAAAATAATTTATTCATGTATATACAAAAATTAAAAAACATAAATTTCATAAACTTATTATTAAGCTCAAAGTGTTAAATAGGCAATAATAATAACTTTAAATATTTAACATTTATTAGTAGACATAATGTTCATATTCTCTATATGGTCAGTAAACACTTAGAGAGGTAACACTTTTGTTAAAGGGTCAACAATCATAAAATCAGTGTTAATATGTTATATTGATATTATGTTTTTGAATTTCTTCTTTAACTACAAAGTATTTCAATTTCACATGTTTAACTCCTTTGGAATACTAGTTATTTTAAAAAAAAAAAGACAATTACATACTTATCACAATCATTTTTAGCAGTTTGACAATACTGTCAGCCATTCCAAGTTCTAAGATAAAATCCCGTAACCAATTAGCCTACATTGTGGCCTCAAAGCATGCCACAAATTTAGCCTCCATGATGGATGCAACAATGACTCATTGTTTCAAAATTTTGCATGAGATCGCTCTTCCGAGTAAAAGATACACATAACCAAATATAAACTTTCTTGTATTCATAAAATTAGCAAAATTTGAATTTGTATACCCAATCACCTCAAGATGATAAAATCTCTTAAGCTTGTGATTCTTTGTTCCTTGCAAGTATCTTAAAATTTCCTTTGCAACTTTTCAATTATCCAATCCTGAATTACTCTAGTATTTATCAAGCATAATAACTGCAAAACTAGTTTTGGCCTTATACATGTTTGAGCATACATCAAACTCTCAACAACTTATAGATAAGGGATGTTTTCCATTCGTTTATGTTTCAAATCATTCTTTGGACATTCCATAAGACTAAATTTGTCGCCTTGTTGTATTGAATGGGAAATGTTGAACATTTATCTATTCTAAATCTCTTTAAAACTTTATTAATATATGCTTTTTAAGACAAGCCTAATAGTCCTTATAGTCTATCACAAAATACTTATATAGCTATCACATGGTATGCCTCACCCATATCTTTCTTTGGACATTACATAAGATTAAATTTGTCTCCTTGTTGTATTGGAATGAGAAATGTTGAATATTTATGTATTCTGAATCTATTTAAAACTTTATTAATATATGCTTTTTAAGACAAACCTGGCAGTCTTTGTAATCTATCACAAAATACTCATATACCTATCACATGGTATGTCTCACCCATATCTTTCATTTCAAAATTGTTAAAGAGAAACTTCTTAGTCTCACTTAATAGACCAAGATCATTAATTGCTTGCTCCTACTGATCTTTAGATATATAACACTGATCAATAATATTTTCCTTACATCAAAAGGACATAATAGGATAATTGAACTTAAGTACCATTACCGAGAACTTGCTTAAGTCCATTTATTGATTTCTTCAATGAATCCTACTAGTTGATCCATACAAATATTCTCTTTTAATTTTTCATTCAAAAAGACGACTTTAGCATTTTTTTGATGCAACTTAAGATCGTAACAAGTTACTAATGTCATGATAATTCAAAAGAATCTTTCTTAGAAAGAGGCGAAAAATGCTTTCTTATAGTCAATGCCATATTTTTTAGTAAACAAGTTGAGCCTTATAACATTTTATATTTCCATGAGAGTCACTCTTAGTCTTAAATATTCATTTACAATCAACTCTTTCGCATCCTTTTAGCAATTCCACAAGGTCACATACATCATTTTATGCCATTGATTTACTCTCATCTTTCATGGCATCTAACAAGTTATAAAAATTATCACCATTAATGTTTTCTTAAAATGAATTTGGATCATTATCAATCCCTAAGTTATTTTTTAACTCTTATAGATAAATCACATAATCAATTGAAATAGTAGGTTTTCTTTCTCTGTGGGATATTTTTAATAGTATTTTTGTGGTTGTTCTACTATAGGCTCGTTGTTAACCTTAACATTATTAATTTGTTGTTCTTTTCTATTGTTGTTCAAAAACATGAGGAACACCAATTCTTGAAGAAAAACTACTAATTAATAGAACTTGTACTTTATCTTCCTTAATCTCTACATTTTGTGAAACTTCACTCCTATTGGTTTCACGATTCTCAATGAACTAAACATTTCTAGTTTCAATAAATCTTATATTATGGGTATGATAGTAGAATATATACCCTTTTAATTATTCTAGATGACTAGTGGAATATCCATTAATTGTTCTTACATTTAGTTTCTTTTCTTACAGATTATATATTCTAATTTTTTCTTGACAACCCCAAACATGAAGGTGTCCCAAACTGGGTTCCCTACTTGTCTATAACCTAAAATGTGTCTTTTGAATGATTTTACTAGGAACCCCTGCTCAATATAGGATAGATTTTAAAGTATACATCCTCCACATTGATATATGTAAAGATGAATTATGTAACATGCTTTTAACCATATCTATTAAGGTACAATTATGCCTTTCTAACACAACATATTGTTATGGTGTGCTTGACATTGTGTATTAAGCATAAATATCACATTTCTCTAGAAACATGGCAAAAGTACTAGGGTGTTATCTACTTTCATTATATTTTCCATAATACTCACTACTTTTATCTAACCTGAAAATTTTCACCTTCCGATCTGATTATCTTTCCATTTCATTTATATAAGTTTTCAAGGCATTCAATGTTTGAGATTTCTCATTAGTACATAGACACACATATAACATGAAAAATCATCATTAAAATTGATAACATATTTCTTTTTATTGAAAGAATTTGCATCAAATGATCCACATATACATTGTGCATAATTTCAAGAAGTATGCTTCTCGTGACTCCTTTCTCTATGTGTTTTGTTTATTTGCCTTTAATTCAACCCACACATACATTTAGATTAACAAAATTGATCTAAAATGATTTCATTCTTTACTAATATTTTCATTATTTCTTTGGAAATATGTCTGAAATGTTTATTCCATAAGTAAGCAAATAGTTTATTCATCAAACTATGTTTAATGTCAACATTATGGTGCAAGGTCATAAGAGTTTCAACATATAATTGTCAAGATTCAATTTATATAAATCAACCTAAAGTGTATCAGATTCAATCATACAAGTACATTTATATAAATCAAAACAATCATATTCCCAAATGTAAAAGAGTATCCAACAACATTAAGTTTAGACAAATAAACTAAATGCCTGGTAATACTAGGTACACAACAAGTATCAATCAAGTTCAAATGAAATTTAGTGTCAAGGATCAAGCGATAAGCCCTAACAACTTCAACTAGAACCTTCACTCTATTCCCAATGAAGACAAACTTCTCATTTGGGTTTATAGTTTGGGGTTGAAAGGAATCCCTGCATCATATTAGAAACATGAGTTATACATATAAAATTAATCCACCAAGTATTATGGGGAACTTCGATTAAATTTTATTAAAAACATACATAAGCATTACACACACCTTTCTTTTCGAGCCAAACTTTATGTTATGAGTAGTTCTTTTGGAAATGTCCAGACTTCCCACATAAATGACCTTTGTCATATTTCTTTTGAACTTTACTAGAGGCCTTAACAATCTCTAATGGTCTTTTGCCCTTTCCGTGTTTCTTATAAGCTTTCTTTTCAGCTCTCTGATTTTTCACATAATGAATGGATTGATTTTCTTGATTCTTAAGTCTGGTTTCCTCCTGAACTAACATATTGTGCAATTCATGTACATTCCATTTGTCTTTCATGATATCGTAGTTCATATGGAAAGGATCATACTCAAATGGTAACGAATTCAAAATAAATTGCACAAGAAAATTCTCATCCACCGTTATTCCAAGAGACTTAAGTCTTGCTGCAATATTTATCATCTCGATGACATGTTCATGCATAGTACGAGAACCATCAAATTTCATGGTGGTTAAAGTACTCATTAATGTCTCGGTAAGAGATTTATTAGCGATTTGGGAACGCTCTTTCACAAACTTCATAAATTCTTTTGCACTTTCAGTATTAGGAAGGGCAAACTTAATGTTATTTGATAATGCTCATTCGCATAAACATTAGGCTTAGCCTATTTGACTTTTCCCAAGCCCTATAATGGGCTTTCTCTTCATTGCTACTAATATCAGTAATAGTAGTAGGCTTTTCAACTTGGAAAGCCAAATCAAGATCCAACACACCCAAATAAAATTGAACATGTTTACTCCAATCAAAGAAATTTAACCTATTGAATATTGGAACAAGCGTAACATGTGGATGTAAAGATACAAGAACTGTAATTAATACATATTTAACATTAATACTTTGAGTAATAAATAAAACATAGAATATAAATATAAATTCAAACACCAAAGAAACATTTTATGATACTAATACTCTCCTTTAAGTGATACATTAATACGCAAACATAATAATGCTAATAATATTAACATTATTTAGTAATACATATGCAATATTCAATAAGACATCTGCATTATCCATGAACAATATAAAAATATAAATATATATATATATATATATATATATATATATATATATATATATATATATATATATATATATAAACATAGTAACATCGGCTCTTTATCGATTAGAATATTATAATCGAAGAAATTTGATTTCACGTTTCAATTCAAGACATCCTCATAATAATCGGTGTTTAGAATTTGTTTTTAACTGAATGCCAATGCCACACTAGAATGGTTCTAATTAAATTCCAGTGGCACATCGGAAACGTTAAAAAATTGGAATTGAAATCAATTCATAATACAACGGAAAAACCTCATAGTTAATCGTAAATCTCACGATAATTTAATCACTAAAAATTCATAATTTTAAAATTAGGGTTCATACCCATTTATAAAAAACATCAATTATGAAGAATCACAAATTTAGCAACTTACTTTGATGTTACAGGTAAATTGTAGTTTCATGTATTCCTAATTTAAGAATACTATTGAGCATCATACGGATCTTAGGTTCTATAATTTTCAAATAAATTATAACAAGTAAAAGAGACATACCTTGATTCATCAGAGACCCAAGAAGAATAAGTTCTTCTCGTTTTTCAATATGTATCTGCCTTTCTTTTTTGTTTACACTCTTTCTTGATGGTTAATAATAACGAGTAACCCTAATGTCAAAGTTTTTTTTTTTTTTTTTTTAATTTCTCGTATTTCAATTTTATTAAATCATATTTCATCTATTTCACATGAATCGCAGTATCTAATTAGTTCTAAGATTGGTTTCCAATTTTTTCAAATGTTACAGATTTTTTTATCGTGATATTTCATTTCTTTTTAAATTGTGCTAACAGTTTTGAATTTTCAATAAGATGTATTCAAAATAATTGCTTGCGGCAACTTTTAACCACACTTATTAATACATTTTATTTTGAATGTACATGTTTATTAATGGTTATTTATCGCAAAATAAGTGCATATTCTAATAAGGTCCACTCAGTTTCATGATTACAAAATACATTTACCTATTCGAAAATATATTTTTATATTAACGACCATCGTTATAACCTCGACAATTTGATCAAGTTCTACTTCTAAAATATTAACATACTACATTTTAATATTTCTTTATAATAAATATTAACAAAATATTTAATATATAGGATAATATATCACCTTATTATTATACTTATTTTAAGTAATATATCCAGTAAACTATTATATTGTTAATATTATCCTATTTATCATATGGGTCTAAGGTTCAGAAAGATCCTATAAATACACATAATATCATTTGTGGAATACTTATTCTGAAATAATCGTCAAACTTATTTCTTCTAAAAAATCCTTACTCTCTTACTGACTTGAGTGATTCATCAAGTTATCAAGATATTACCACATGTCTAAAGGCTCGTTTCGAGCTCAAGAAAAAATAGCAATAGTTATGATAACAATAAAAACTTGTTAATTAGTTATATTAAAAAAATTATTGTAAATAATGAGTTAATCGACAATTTTTAAACTATTAGAAAGTATCAGTATTGCAATTTGTTGAAAATATTGAATTTTTAAAGTTCTGTATTTAAATAAAAGTTTAACAAAGACACTTTTGCAAGTTATGAAAAGTTAGCAAATATAATTTGATTTGAGACAATTTTTGTTGGTAGTGGAATCTTCTTATTATAATAAGAAAAAAAAAGTATAATTGTTATATATTTAAATCTTTAACGTTGTGATGAAATACTAACTAACATATTCACATCTAAAAATATGGAACACAATACATAGCTTCCAAAATTCATCACGATCCAAGAAAGTGTGTTTGGATGGTTTTTATTTTAAATGATTTAGATTTTTCTAAATTGATTTTTATTGAAATCACAGTCTAAATTGCTTTTAATTCAAAAATATTATCTAAATTTAATTACTTTGTATTATTTAAGAAATAAAACAAATCCTGTTTTCATCAGAGATAATTTTGTTAAAAAGTAACAGGTTAGAGATTTAAATAGGAAATTAAGTATGCCAATAACATCGTAAAAAACCCATCTTTGAAATTCTTCGCGAAAACAATTTGCATAACATCACATACAAAAAAAGCTTAAGCAAAATTAATAATGCCCAATAGAAAAATCAAACCAAAGTAATAAAGATTATATGTTCAAGAATCTAAGCTTAAACCAATATCGTAAAAATTCTTTTTATATAAGTTTGGTATGACTTATGCTACGGTTTACTATGTTAATATGATATTTTTTTTCTTTATAAAAAAAACAAAACAAAACAAAACCATACCAAACTAATGAAAAATACAATCTTTGTTTATTCAACTCCGTGATTTTAAATATGGTCAAATGCCATGTACTTGATAGTGCATATTATTTAGTAAATTATTGACAATTTTATATTTAGGAGTCATAAATATCGCTAAATATTGATATTGTAACATCCTCAAAGATGCGTTTATTCATATAAATTACATATAAACTGCTTACAGCATAGTCAACATATAATAAAGTCAAAAGTACGTCAGAATATCTATAAATTTTCTCCAGCTCTAGTGCCGGTACGTATGATCATTTGTTTCATTTCAATATAAAAAATAAAAATAAAAATCATATCAAGATTACACCCACTAACTACCACAAATGAAAGATACGAATATATATATATATATATATATATATATATATATTTATTTATTTATTGAGGATTAGTTTTAAGTTTAAACATATAAACTAAAACTTCACATAATACTGGGTTTGTTTGACAGTATACCTACTGAGTATACATATTATTTAAAACCAATTTCAGAAGCGTAGACAGAAGACTAAGAAATTATAGAGAAAAATAGTTTTGAAAAAAGGACTGAGTTTTGGAATAAGTAAGTAAACAACTAACATTATAATTTCTATTTATAAATGTAATAAATTAGGAAGCACAAATAATAATTTTTTACACATGATACTTCCTAATCACAAAAAGTTCAAAAACATATCCCTTCAAATTTCTTTAATTAATAATTTAATTGAAAAATAAAATAAAAATTGTAAATATAGTTAATATTTTCAACCAAAAACAAATTAATTTATGATAATAGTTTTAATTTAATTTTATAAAAAAATACAATAAAATTAGAATTAATAGATATGTAATTAATAATAATTCCATTCAAACAAAATTAAATTAAAAGATTAAACTAACTTATATATTACTAAATATTAATTATAATAACACTAATAATTTCAATTAATAATTAATAGTTTAATCAACAAATAAAATAAAAATTGTAAATAAAGTTAAATTAACAACCAAAAGATGTAATTAAGTAATAAAATAAAGTGTAATAATAATTTTAATTTTATTTTAAAAAAAATATAATAAAAACAAAATGAATAGGTATATATATATAATAGTAGTTTTATTCAAATAAAACTAGATTAAAAATAATTTTCTGTTATAGATTAAATCTAATTTATAAATTACTAAATATTCATTATATATTAATAATTACTAGTTCAAGCAATTAATAAATAAATCGTAAGTATAGTTAATATTCCCATTTTGTGCTAAATACTCCGATTTACAAAATGAATAAGAAAAAAAAAGCATTAGTAAATCGTTATTTTTCTCTTTCGCTCAATCAATAAATTATATATATATATATATATATATATATATATATATATATATATATATATATGAAAGAATGAAATGTATAATCCGTTTAAGGTTTATTAGCAAAATTTGTAAGAATCAGAACAAGTGAAATTATGGTTTTTATATAATTGATTTTGTCATAAAGATTTTAGGGGTGATGAGAGGGTTTACTAGTATTATAAACAATTAAACTAAGAATCGAGATAAGAAGACTTTTTATACCGAGAGTTGGTGTGGTAACATTCTCGGTGACATTATGGTAATTGAGTGGAAGACTTTCTATACTGTTTAGACCTATAATCAGTATAGAAAGTGAAGTGGTGACCAATATTCATAATTTAGTGATTAATTATAACTTTTTATTTATAATAATTACTAATTTTAGTAATTAATAATTTTTTATTTTATAAATTGGTATATAAATTTGTTACTATAGTGACTAACAACTTTTGGTTACTAATAAAGCATTTTCTTGTAGTGTATGAAATAAAACATATTATACCGATTACAAGGTTTAACTTATATATTACTTTTTTTGATTAAAAATATAAGAAATTACTTTTATACCGATTGAAACTAAAATCGGTATAGAATGTTCTTTTTTATACTACTGCACCACTTTTTATATAGGGTTAAATATGTCTTAGGTAGGGATGTTAAAAAAATTCGTACCCGCTAGAATTCGCGGATAAAACCCACAGCGGGTAGGAAACGGATATTAATAATGGATGCTCGCTACCCGTAGGTACGAGTATTTTTTATACCTGCATGTTAACGGGACGGGTACGGGTATTATATTATCTGTACCCATGGATACCCGTACCCGCTAAACTTTATTTCACAAAAATTCCCTCATATATTATATATATATATATATATATTAATAAAAAACATTCTGACCTAATTTTTTATAAGTTGCACATCGTGTCTTGTCTTTTGTCTTCATTCTTCCAGCTCCAAGTATTGGTACGTTGTCTTATTCCAGGTACACCTCTTGACATTCTTCTCTTTCCTTTCTTTGAAATTGGTCATATACATCAAACCCTATATAGGCAGTGACGTTTATGGTATGCTTGTTGTCAAATGATGCAATCAAAATAAGAATACTTGGCACATGACAATTGAGGTTTATTATTTGTTTATTTTGTTTTTTTTTCAGGAATCAATTGGAGAAAGTGAACTTGTTGATCAAAATACTAATTAAAGAATTTCTATTGTGTTGAATGTCATTCTATATATTTTTTTTATAATTATTTGGACTTGTATGAACTTGAGTTTATTTGAATGTTATTTAAAATTTATGACAATGATATATTTTATTTTATTTTATTTGAATTTATGATTAAATATTTGTTATTTAAATAATTTTGTAAATACTCGTGGATATCCGCAGATATGAAAAAAATAGGCGGGTACTCGCACAACGGATACCCGACGAATATGAGTACGAGTACGGGATAAATATTTATCCAGCGGGTAGAGTACGAGGGAGCTACTATTCGTCCCCTAACCGTCTCGTTGACATCCCTAGTCTTAGGTCTCTTAACTTTTAGTAAAAATTGAAATTAGTCTCTCTTCGAAACTTTGGCTGAATTTAGTCCCTCAATTTTAGAACTGTATGAATTTAGTCCTTTTAACTAAATTTTGCTAAGTTTATTTGACATTTCAAATGTGTTTCTCAATTCACATTAAACAAAAAATGTATCAAACGTTGTAAATAACTCAAATGCAATCATGAAACGCATTTGAAACATCAAATAAACTTTAAAAAAATTGGTTAAAATGACCAAATCCATGTAGTTCTAAATAGGGGTGACAATGCGAGTCGGCCCAACCCATTTAGACCTGGTCCGCCCTACATAAGTGCGAGCTCACGGGCTCGCAGGTCAGCTCACTTTTATTTATTTTTTAATTCTTATGATAAAACTTTCAATATTCAACAAATTGGAAAATTTTAACAAGTTCATAAAAGTAAGCAAAGATTTTGAGGAGTTAAATGATAAATTGATAATTCAACGTTTTCATGATATTCATATTCGTACTTTGACATACACGATGTATTCTTCAAATTTTAACACATTTAAAAATACATAACATTTATCTTTTTCAGTCATACAATAATTTGAAACGTTCTTACAGGAGTCTAGAAAGAAAATAATCCATATACACATGTCCACGTTTTTTTTATGCGGGTTACGAACCGGCATGCACGGATTGTGAAATTTAGTGAACTTGAATGTTCAATATCTCTGCCTCACACATTATTTAAGGGCCGGCTTACCGGACCATAATTTTCAGTTCTAAAATTAAAGAATTAAATTAAATCAAAGTTAAAAAAAAAGTTAATTCTAATTTTTATTAAATTAAGGGACTAAAAATGTGATTAAGAATGGATTATAATAGGCATAAAAAATTATTATAATTTTTTTTTGGCACTAGTGGGTCTGCAAGACTGGTCCCGCTTCATAAGCTAAAACTTTATAAAGAAGCAGTTAAAAGTTATTATTTAATCAACCACCTTTAATTAAATAAGCGAAAAATTAACATGTTTATTTTTATGAAACGCATGTGAGTTTTTGATAAAAACAAATGATTGTATGAAGCAATTGACCTAACCAAAGTGCTGACAGCCACTGGGACCGAAACGAAGGACCACACACACGGGTCAAACTCACATATTATACAGCAGCCAACGTGGAACCAAACACATCTTTAATCACTAATCCTTTTCCTCTTACCACCCACCTCTTTTCTCTCCTTCAAAATCATTTTTTAATCAATAATCATATATAAGTAATTTTTTTTTAAATTAAAAGTAACTCCTTCTTATACATAGAATCATTGAAGCAGTGCACAGAAACTTACACATCTACATTCGGTTCGTAAAATTTATTGTAACATACCTACCAAACCCTTCGGTTCAATATTTACATAACATTAACAAATCAAATAAAAATCTAAGGTACATGAGTGATCTAGAAAAAAAAAAGGAACAAAGTTGAACAAATTAAGAAACACAATGATCAAGATGCCAAGCAAGCTTCCCAGAAGAGCCTGTTCTTTTCCATCTCATCCACAAACTCCTGGGCTGAATCGAAAGAAACATGGGACTTCACGTGTTCTTCTTCCATCTCATCATCATCTTCACAATACGACATTCCATAAACGCCACTTTTCTCATCCTCCCCCACCTTCGCAATCTCATCATCACAACACTCATCCTCTTCCCCGTCCAACGCAGCACCAGATCCTTCGTAGTTGCAAGACAGAGCATCATCATTATCATCATCAACACCACCATATGCTCTGGTGATTTCATGAGGGTCAGCTTCTTCAGAGTCACCGGAGGCTTCGAAACAAAAGTAAGAAGAGAAATCCAGAGGCTCCTTCCTCTCCATGGCAGCCCCAGTAAGAAAAGGAGGGTTGTTTCTGTGCTTTATCGTTCCGATATCGATATCGATGAGATGAGATCCTAAGAAAAAGGGCATTTCACAGAGGAAGAAAAGGTGGGGTCTTTAGATTGACACTTTTGGTGACAGAGGGTGGCCAATCTTTGCAGCGTTTGCCTCTCCAAAATGGAAGTTGTCATTATTGAAAGAGGAAGGTGGTGCCTCAAATAAGCTTGTGTTTCTAATTGTGTTGTGATGGTCTTCTAGAAGCACAGTAACTGAGTAAACTAATGCATGCCGCATGCCCAAAAGCAATACAAGACGATAAGGATTTTTTTTTTCTTTCATTTCTTTTGTTTTTGAACCCACTTCTAGAACAATACTCTATCATTAAATGTCAAACAAGACTTATCTTCATTATGTTCATTGAGGTGATTTGTACCGGTTGGGTGGTGTGCGTGATGGTTAAAAGAGACCCCTCGTATTCTAGAATGTTGTTTTTTCATTTGTTGGTTTTGTTGTGTCCTAGGTGTCTGCTGTACCAGTGAAAACGACCTAATATTACGTTTTTAAGTATTTCATATAGTCACCAATCACGATAATATGTATTAATTTAAAAAATAAATTATAGTTAATTATTATATTAAATAAATTTTGACAGTTGTATAATTGTATTTAATATTTTATTTAATGTACATTAATAAAAAATTTAAAAAATTTAAAAATAATAAAATATTATATTTTAATATTATTAAAAATAAAATATAATTAAATATAAAAAATTTAAATTAACAAAATATATTAAAGAAGCAGATTATATTTTAATATATAAAATTATTAATTATAAAGATATAAAGTTAATAATATAAAAAATTTAATTATCGAAACTTTTAAATAATATACTCAATTTAAACTTGTATCTCCACAATTATTTTTGATTAAAATTTTAAAATTTTTATTTTTTTTAAGAGAGATATTACTTAAAAAAAATTTAAAAATTGGATGAAATTAAATATCATTAATTATTTCTTAAGATACAGGTTATCATCATTTTATATATACTAAATTTATATTATGCAAAAAGTTACGAACAAATCAATGTAGAATGGTAAATCTAATGGATAAATGATATTATATATATATATATATATATATATATATATATATATATATATATATATATAAAAAAAAAAATTCAGAAGGTATTCAATTGTGTACCAATTTTCGTTGATGTCTACTTGAATAATAATCTATCAAAAACCAAATTAAATGTTAGTTAGAAGTTGGATCTCTTTATGTGCATTCTATTTTCAGGAAGTCACTTCTGAAGTTAACCCTTATTTCTTTTATGGATTACTTTGTTGTTAGTATAATTGAACTTGAATACTAATATTAGGTGAGTCTTTATGAGTTATCCTAATATTAGAGTCCTTAAGGTTATTGGTGTGTCTCTATGTTTTACAAATTATATATTTAAATAAAAAAGTTACATTTAAATATTGTGTGTATGTGTTGAGCTTTAATTAAATAATTAAGTTATATTGAAGTTAAGTAAAACTGAAAAGGTTATCACTGAAAAAACGTATCTTTTAAATTAGTTAGAGTTTGAAAGTGAAATTTGTTTTTAGTTAAATATAAGAAATGTGAAAATATAAACAAAATGTTTAAAACTGAAAATTAATTTGGACACTCAAATTAACTGAAAAAAAAAGTATAGATATTTTTTCAAAAATATTATCTTAATTGATTCAAGCGGTGGGTCAACTAATCGAGATACATGTATGAAATAATAAAAAATTAAACTTGTTCATTTTTTTTTCTCATTTAATTGGACAAAAGTTGTATACATACTTTTGTTAAGTAAAAGTAAAGTTTAATAAGTTTGATAACTATGGTTAGATATATAATTTGTAATATTTTGTTGGTGATTAAGAATAATATTCTACATATTTTATTTACATGTAAAGTAAAATGATGAAATATATACGTGGAAGAAAAATAATTCAGCCGATGAATAAACTATTGATAACTTTGGTAATTACTAAAATAGAGTTTGTTTTAGGTATACGTAACAATTACAAGTGTTAGCACTTAGAAGAACATGGTTTTGTTTAAATTAATAGGAAGGATAAATGTTAGGTTGATTACATGAGATGTAAAAAAGTTTGTGGAGTTTCGTGTTGGAAGTGTAAAGCAAAGTTATGGGCTGCACGAAACGTTGGAGGAAGGTAGAAAAAATTTGGGATACCTCTCTTAGGGCTTTTTCACTTATTTATATCTTACTTCATCATTGAAGCCAATAGTAGAATACAAGTCCTTCAAGGAAAGCCGAAACCATAGAGAAAGACAAAGGCAAATTTTTCTTTTTCAATTTCAAATTTGTATACATTTATAAAAAATAAAAAAATGCATTCCTATTATATTTTAGCAACATCTGCTGCTAATAATAAGCATAAGACTTTTTTTAGATCGGAAGACGGATATTAAAAGGTGGAAAATGACGGATTTTGAAGAAGGGAAAAGAAAATAAAATTATTTGAATTAAGAGAAAGAAAGTAATAAATAAATGAGAGAAAAGTTTGTGAATAATTTATTTAATGTGAATAGTTAAAAAGTATTTTAACAGAAAATATTTTAATACGACTAAATTACTCTTTTGATGAAAATTATTAATATTTAAAATGATAACTTGTTTTTCACCTTTGTCTAATTAACTTGATCCATTTATTAAAAAACAATAATTTATGTTTTCTGAAAAAAAGTATATTCGGTAGCATTTCTGATGAAAGAAAAAAAAATCGATAGCATTTATCTATTTAACTCAAAAAATTTTAAAATTATCGTATAAAAGAAGGCTAAATTCTTTTAACTTGCCTTAAACATGTTTAATGTGTAATTTCTGGCGATCCCAATTTTTCAAGAAAATTGGCGATATTTAGTTTACCGCAACGTGTTTTACGTGGTTGAAAGGAGATAAGATGAAAACAACATGTTTTTGTAATGCTTCTTTGCACACTTGCACGCGTCTTCTTTGGTTCAACGTTACTTACAATTACGACTCTACCATTTTCCAAACACATTTATTTTTTAAAAAAAATTGTAAAATACGTTGTAAAAGGGTTTACAAATATTTTAAATTAAATATTCAAATCTTTAACCTTTTTTATTATGACAATAAATAATTAATATATTATTTTATCGTTAAAACATGGAAAAGTATTTTATAACTTAACTGCTATTTTTTTAGGAAAACGGCTATAGTTTATAAATATTAAACTTTTACCAGTAATACTTTACTTTGTTTCATAAATATTGCATTTGATGTACACATTTTGAGGTTAAATTATGGCCACGAGTGAATTAAAATAAGGTTATTCCAACTTGATAAATTAATTAGGTCTGAAATTTGATATATCCCTAGGTGGTTTTGTTTTCTAATCTTATATGACAAGAAAGAAGAATCGCATTTTATAGTTTTCTTTGTGGTTGGTAGAAACATTAACTAGATATTTAATTCTTATTAATATATAAAGGTTATGCAGATAGATAATTGATAAATTAAATGAAGTTGTAACAAGATAGTAAAAGTACATCTTCTTCTGTTTAGGGTTTAGGAAGGTTTGTAAAAAATATAAGATTGTAACTAGATTGTAAAAAATATTTCTTCTGTTTTAAATAGTTTAAGATACAAATATAATATCATTCTAAACATTTTTTTATTTGATAAATCATAATTAGATTTTCAAAATGGACGAAATTTTACATTAAAATTAATATTTTTAATTATTTTATTTTACTTTTGTCAGGTTTTTACCAATTTAGCTTGAGATTTTAGGTACCATTCTCCAACACATGAACATGTGCTTTTACCAATTTCGCACATTAAATAAGATGTTGCTGTTATTTTATCTATAAAAATACTCAACACCACATATCTAAAACAAAATTATCATTATTCTAATAATTAGTATTGAAAAAAAATAAAAATTAATCAACATACAAGTATTATTATTATTTTTCTTATAAATATTGCTTATACTTTAGTAAAAATTTATTATTTTCATTAAAGTAATGATCTCAAATAAGAATCACAATGGATCGGATAAAATATAAATAATATTTATCTATTGCTCGTATGTTTAAAAAAAAAATACTTCGTTTCTTGTCCTGTCATTGGATATCCATAAAAAAAATTACATATTTTTTTATATTTACTATACTCCGGTATATTTACAGATGTTTTTATATTTTATATTTTTTAATTTTAAAAATAAATATTTAGAATATAAATTTAGATAAAAATAATTTTTAAATGCAATCTAGATAAAATAATTTAGATTTAAATATTCATTTGGTCCTAATATTCAATCAGTTTTTTCAATTTGATCCTAATATTTTATTTTTGTTCAATTTTGTCTCAAAATTCGTCAATTTTGTTCAATTTGGTTTTTTTTCCTAACATTGTTAAAATAGTTAAAGGATTATGTCACCTATCATTTTTTGATTTTTAAAATTTTTTTATTTACAAAAATGTCCATGTGTCAAACCAATATCATATCACGTGTTTGAGTCAGTTTTCCATATTTGATTTGGTATGTTATTTTTGTTCAATTTTGTTCCATTTTTTTTAAAATTAAACAATTTTGTATTTCTCCAAATTGAGACCAAATTTAATTTTTATATGAATATTATATTGATATTTTATTTTAAATTCATATATTTTATTAAATATTTTTTGTTTAAGGTTAGAGAAGGTTTAAAATTAGAACGAAAATCTTAAAAGTAGAGAATAACAACATTGGTTTAAAAATTTAAAAGGTTAAAAATCACATAAAGTATTACAAATCACATAACCATTGTACTAATCAGTTATATTACTTTATATTATGTTTAGGTTCTAAAAATTAAATTTTGTCTCAAATTGGAAAAAGACAAAATTGCTTAATTAAAAAAAAATAACCAAATTGAACAAAAATGTCGAATATCATGATCCAATTGAATACAAAAAAATGACTCTGACATGTGACATAATATTAGCTTGACACATGGACATTTTTTAAGATAAAAAAATTAAAAATAATAATTAATTTAAAAAAAAAACAAAAAAAACATGAAATAACACGTGGTGACAGTCACGGTTGATACTCCGTTAAATATTTTAATGATGTTAGCAAAAGAACCAAATTGAAAAAAATTGAAGAATATTAAGATCAAATTGAAAAAAAAAATATTTGAACTAAATTTAAAAAAATTGAGTAGATATTAGCACCAAATCAGTATTTAAGTCAATAATTTAATAAAATATCAATGTAAATAAATTCGTTGCACCAAATTATAAATTTAAAAAATAATTTTAATTTCATAAATTTAAATAAAAAAGTATATAAAGATAAATTTTAAACCATTATTGTATGATTAATATTTTCAATAATAATTCTATTCTTTATCACTTGAATTTAAAAAAAAAACATCTAAATACATTTTAATAATTATTATTAAATGGATAGCGGATATTCACGTATTGGATATGATATCCATATCCACTTCATCAATAAAACATACTAATTATTTGCAAACATCTATTTAAATATGTTTACTTAAAATATTTATTTAGTATCTGATCACATATATTTTATCCCAAACATGCAAAATATACAATTTTCTTTCTCATCCCTACCCTCAACCACATTTGCTGCAAATATTATGAAGGAAGAAAAGACCTAAATCATGATGAATATGAAAAACAAATTAAATTTTCATAAATAGGCTTATAACAATGGACAATCTTTCGTAACTCAATATAAATAAAAACAAGTCGATCTCATACGTGGCTTAATTAATAGTCGATTACTTTAGTGGTTTTACTTTGGTAGGTGCATGATTTAACAATAGGGAAAGTTAGGTTCATATTCAACTCACAATGTCAAATTTAAAGAAGGTAATAAAACCCACGATATAACTATAATAAATATTTTTTCTAGTTTTCTATTTTAGTCACAACTAATTGTTTTAATAGATTTTTTATTTTATTTTACTTTTTAGTCAAAGTTAGTAAAACCGATAATTGATATTTGTAATCTTTTTATTGATAGTTAACCAAGTTTACACTAGATGTTAATTCTAATTATTTATGTTAACATCTATTAATGTTAATTTTATGATATTGATAATTGATGTTTTTTTCTAATTTTTTTATTAATATCAGCTAAATAATTATTTCTATGCAATATTGATTGAAAAAACAATATTTTTATTTATATTAAAAAATAATAATCTTTATTGATATCAATAAAAAGATAATTATATCAAATATTAATTAAGGAAATCTAATTTACATATAAAAAATAGTTTATCCAATAATAAAACCCTAACTTATATCAAATATAAACAATAGTAATTAAAAAAAGTTATAATAATTTCAATAATAAAATAACATCTTTTAGAAGAAAATTTTGATTAATATCAATAATGAATAGTCATTCTAACAATAATTCCATTTTAGTCAAGTTAATATTAGAACCAAAGTTGAACTAAAATTTTGGATCTAAATCATATATTATTAATTTATTTAATTTTTTAGAAATAAATTACTTTTTTCTTTTAAACTCAATATATTACGAGATGCATATATTTATGTAAAGTTTAATCAAATTATGATTCTCATACTTTTTAATTGAATCCTTATTAAAAAAATGTTTATTGTCTGTTGAATAAGATGAAGAGAGAGAAACTAGGAGATTTTAGTGGCAGCAAAGGTAACACAATTATACTTGATTTTGGTGCTACTTCGTGGTACCACCTTTTTGTTTCTTTGGTTAGAACCAAGAAATATGTAGTAGCCTATAGTGGACTTACAATAATTAGGAATCAAGCCCCTAGTCTGCATCAGTTGATGAAACTGAGGATTCTGCATGTACTCACAAACTTTATTAACTCAGTATCCGATATCTAGCTCATGAAGGTGGGGTAATGAAGGGAGTTGGATGAGGTTTAGCGTCAACCATTTGTGCATTGTGTAGAATTTGGTTGATTTATTTAGTTTGAGTAAGCTGAAGAGCACCATCAAAAGACCAAGTTGCTTCAAAGACCTAAAATATAGAGAATTAAACCCCGTGATCTTTGAAATAAAAAGTTTGATTGTGAGTGGTAATGAGATTCTAAATAGTATGTTTGGAAGAGTTTGTAACAAGAATATCATCTACGTAAATTAACACAAATAAAACGGAATTATCAATAAATTGAGTGAAGAGATAATGATTACTAATAGTGGCAGAGAAAGCTAGTTTAACCATGGTGTTGTTGAGTTTTTGATAGTAGATACTTGCTTGAGACTGTAGATCACTTTATAGAGACAACAAACATGATTTGTATTAGTAGAGAAACTGGGAGGTTGTTCCATGAAATCTTGTTCAGTAATAGAAAGAACTATTAGCACAAACAACAACCTTGTTGCAAGGATTTGATAAAGCAAAGTGTACGAGATCACATGTAGTTGATGAAGATTGATGAAGATCCATTTATGATCATGTTTCTGTTGTGTTAAATCTGGAAATAAAGTGAAGATTATGAAGTTTACATCTTGTATTATATTCGTAGGCTATATGACAAAGGTTAGATGTATTTTTAATCTTAGTGTGTCCTTTTCAATCTATTAAAAGTGAGTTTTAATAGGTTAAAAGACTTATTGTATACAGTTTTTTGTATGAATGTATTCAATTAATTGAATTATTTTTTAATCAACTGATTTCACTTAAGTCAAGTGAAATCAACAAATTAACCTGTTGAATTCACTTAAGACCAAACTATATAAGCTAGTTTTCAGAGAGATGAGACACAATTTAGAGTTTTTAAGCGTGAAAAATAATCATTCATCTCTAGAAAACTCTTTCTTTCTCTGAATCACACAGTTGCAAGTGGTTGTTTGAAGATTTTGGTTTATCTTGGAGGCATTTTGGCTTGGTTGGAGCTTGAAGAACTCGATTTTGGTTGGTTAGGAAGAGTCACCATCAGGTTTTGTAATTCTTGTGCCTCTTATTGTGTTTTAGTGTGTTTCTATTGTTCAAAAGTGTAATGTTGGTGTGAGTTTTGTAAAACTTTTGATAATAGTGGAAACCAGACTTAGATTGTCTTGGTAAATTTGATGTAGTTTTGTGATTGAGTGTACCAGTATAAAAAACAATCGTGCAATTTTATTTCTCTCATCTTAATCAACCTTAAAATCTCAAGAAAATCAAGCAAATCAATCTTTGTTTAGTTTGCATGTGTTTTTTTTTGTTATCTGGAAGTGTTATCTAGTTAGATATATTGATTGGAACGTTTCTTGATTAAGAAAGCATCTTGTTTGAGTGAGATTCGTGAATTCTGCATTTTGCATCATTTCTTAGTATTTTAACCTATTGATTTCATATTTTAATCTGTTGATTCATAATGTATGAACATATTAACCTATTGATTTTATTTTTATATAGTCAATTCAACCGACCCCGTCCCCTCCCTTCTTAGCTTAAACTACCATTTCATTACTCACAAGAACAACATGTATCATTTAGGCTTCACCACGAGGCTAAAAGTTTCAAAATAATCAATGACTTTAATTTGACTATATCCACAAGCCCCTAAACGAGCCTTTCTCCGTTAGAGAACCATCTTTATGAAATTTATTCTTGAAATCCCATTTGCATCCAATTATGTGAGAATGAGGAGGAGGATCAATAAGGTGCGACATGTTGTTGGTAAGCAAAGCATTATATTTGAGTTGTGTAGCATCGTTTTGTTCGGGAGTGGCGAGAGCATCATTAACAGTGGATGGAAAAATATCTACAAGAACATAGGTCCACATTTTAGGTTTTGAAATTTTAGATTTTGCACGTGTTTTCATAGGGTGAACATTTTGAAGGGAATTTATAGATGAAGAAGATATAGGGACATGAATAGTAGATAAAGGTTGAGGTATATTAGAATGTGTAGTAGTAGGGAGAGGGATGATGGATGAGGATTCATGTATATGAAAGGGAGAAGAAGTGGGATGGGTAGAAGGAGTGGTAGTAGGTATATTAGAGGTTGAAGAAGTATAATGTGAAATATCTGGATTAGATAAAGGGGGAAGAATCAAAAGAGGAGAAAAGATGGAGGTAGATGTCTTAGTGGATGGTGAATGCTGCTTAAACGAATTAGGATTGTGTTTCTAAGAAAAAATTTGTTCATTAAAGAGAACATTCCTAGAAATATATATTTTTTTAGATGGGTGCAAACAAACATATCCCTTATGTAACATCCCGCCAAGATATTACTGATTTATAAATAAATAAATGAAATAAATAACATAGCGCGTTTAATAATACCTCATTTTCCCAAAACGCGGGAAAATTTAAAACTTTATTAAATGAGCGGATAAAGTTTACAACTTCCATTACAAAACCAAAACCTCAATATTATCAAGTCACCCATCAGGGTTTACAAATGTTTTCAAAAATAATAGATAAACATAAGAGTTCCCCAAGTTGAACCCCTCTCCGCGACTAAGCTACACCAGAGCCACCTGCATCATCAACATCTGCTCCCGTGTACCGCGTACACGATCATCGCCACACACAATCAGATAGGGTGAGCTTATCAGATAAATCATATATATATACAATGCTATAAACATATATATAAACATGCATACATATCACAACACTTAACTTAACTTCCACATTGCCCTATATTTTTATTCTTGCAATCCGACCCCCAATCAGTTTATTCGTGTTCTACATCGTCTAATGATTACTTCAAGGTGACTTGCTGCCATACCTATCGGCCACAACCGATAGAGCACGTGCGGGAAAAACATGCTACAGATCATACACTGCAACGCCAAGTAGAGTTCCCGTATACGAACACAGTCCGTATCGTCCCAAGACTACCAAACTCGTCAGCCAACAACTGAGGAGGGCAATCTCTCTGGACCCATCCGTACTGGCCACAACCAGCACACTCACACCAGCAACACTCGCCAACCCGAGCCACAACTCAAGGGTTCCTCGTGTTCATCCGCCATCTCGAGCCACAACTCAAGAGATGCTATTTCGAGCCACAACTCAAGGAATATCACATGCTTAACCCCTATCCTGAGCCACAACTCAAGGGATACGTTCCGAGCCACAACTCAAGGAACACCAGCAATCTCACCCTTAAAGCATTACTAGACGCACCGTAGATCACAAATTCATAAATAAAACTCAAAGCTGCAGCAGTATAAATCGCTTGGCGGGTGACACGTGCCGCCAAGCACTGCCAGCTCCCAGATCGCCTGGCGGGTGTCGCGTACCGCCAGGCGCCAAGTGCGTCAAAACACGTAACCTCAGTCGCAACCGCCTGGCGGGTCAATCACTACCGCCTGGCGCCGACGCTTCCGTTCCCCACTGTCACTGCTCCGTCCGCCTGGCGGAATTTACCTCTCTGCCAGGCACCACTCATTCCAGTGGTCCTCTGTATTGATGACTATCGCCTGGCGGTCTCAACCCTGCCGCCAGGCGCCATACCAGTAGCTGCACAACACGAGTTCCAACCAGTCAAACCAGACTATATGACTCAATTTCCCCAAACCTCACCCTATAATTTCTCTCCAATCCTTTTCCACATATCCTCAAAACAAACTAAAATGTCACCAAGGCTAATATAATTCACCATTACAACTTACCATCCTTGTCCTAAATCTCTACTTGAGAGTACCAATTACCCCTAAGCTTTCACAATTGATGAAGGATTGACCCCAACCAAGGATGAAGGCACATGCTTAAGAAGACTAAGCATGTTTAGAAAGGAAGTTCACTAATCCTTCATCCCTTTTCATTTGTGTTTATTATTTTTGATTCCCAAAGTTGACTTAGTTGAATCAACTTTAGTTGACTTGTTGACCTTTGACTAGGTTTGACTTGACTTAAGCCAACATGCTAATCTATGTTTATTTGCTTTGTAGGTTAATTAGGAGTAAGAAAGCAATGCTAGGTGGCGCATGGTGATTGGGGAGCATAAATGATGTGGAAGAGAGAGTAAA